>CERC01017913.1_pt1 | contig 18186 bp, 7 predicted proteins | sample 530921 | NCBI WGS metagenome assembly CERC01 (sample SAMEA2621099, study PRJEB7988) | marine metagenome | isolation source: saline water (ENVO:00002010), including
GACAAGGAACAGGCGGCTGTTTTTAAGAAAGTGCACTCTTAAGGGGAAAAGCTGTTGTTCCCCCTTGAGGGCTGGAAGCCTAAAAGAAATAAACCTCGTTCAGAGGCTGAAAAGCCACTCACCTATAACTCATTAGAGATCTTCTTATATCCCTCCACCAACCAGTGGTTAGCTGCAACCACGGACTCAGAAAATGAGGAGTAGTCCGGTGGGACTTGCTCTATCTGGCCAAGATCGAAATTTGGACCGATATTGGTCATTGGCGGGACATGCCTTTTGGGTGGTAGATCCAATCCATCGATGACGCAGTTATGGCGAATAACGCAGCCATTATTAATATGAGATCGGAAGACCACGCTGTTAAATCCGATAAAGACATCGTCTCCCACTTTGCAGGGGCCGTGGATGATCGAACGGTGGGCGATAGAGGTACGCTGGCCTATAGTAACTGCGGCTCCGGATTTTGAGTGGATTACGACGCCATCTTGGATATTGGAATCACGCTGGATAATAATCGGTTCCATCTTACCATCAGCGTCTACCTCATCTGCACGGATCACCGCGTAAGGCCCGACAAAAACATTGTCTTCGATAATGACATGACCACAGATAATGGCGGTTGGATCGATAAAAGCTTTCTCCGATACTTGAGGACTCAGGCCTGAAGGGTTTTTTCGCAGCATTGTTGGTTATCCGTTTCATATTTATGAAAGTTAGCGTGAAAATTTAAGTGCCATGGCTGCCGATTCGGAGCAGAGTTGATGGCCATCGAAAACCTGAGTGCCATTGACCCAAGTGGACAGAATCTGCGAACTAAAAGTATGCCCATCAAACGGTGTCCAGCCGCAGTGATAACGGCATGATGCGTGGCTGGCTTTGGTTTTGCCTTTAGGGTCAACTAAAACCAGATCGGCAAAATAGCCTTCACGCAAGAAACCCCTTTCCAAAACGCCGTAACGAAGCGCTGGGTTATGTGCTGTTTTCTTGACGACTTGTGCGATGGACAAGCGCTGGTGGTGGACATGGTCTAGTAGACTTAACAGGGCATGTTCCACAAGAGGAAGCCCCGCGGGTGCTTGCATATAGCCTTGCTGTTTTTCCTCCCAGGTATGGGGAGCATGGTCAGTCGCTATGATATCGATCTGCCCCGTATGTAGGGCTTTCAAAAGGGCGTCTCGGTCACTGGCTGATTTGATCGATGGATTACATTTGATCAGGTTTCCACGGACCGGGTAATCCTCATCTGAGAACCAAAGATGATGGACACAGGCCTCAGCGGTGATCGATTTTCCAGCCACGGGTCCCGCTTCAAACAGGCTTAATTCTTGCTCGGTTGTGATATGTAAAACATGTAGCTGACTGCCATAACGCTTAGCTAGCCCAACGGCATAAGATGAGGAGGCATAGCAGGCCTTAGCTGAACGGATGGCAGGGTGATCAATAATTTGGGGTTCGATACCTGATCGTTCGTAATTATCTAAGTTGCGCTGAATCACCGGTCCACTTTCGCAATGGGTGACGATCAGTGTGGGACTCTCTTGAAAGATAGCCTCTAGCGCTTCAGGCGCTTCTACCAGTAAGTCCCCGGTGGACGCCCCATAAAAACTTTCACCCCACAATGAAGCGATGGGTCTAATCGTTTTATCTGCTCTAAATTATCTTGGGTCGCGCCAAGATAAAAAGCGTAATTAGCGACAGAGCTTTGTGATGCCAATCCGTATTTATGCTCTAGTGCAACAATGGTCGTCGTTGATGGATTAACGTTCGGCATCTCCATAAAGCTGGTGATACCGCCTGCGACCGCGGCCCTAGATTCACTGGCGATGTTTCCTTTATGGGTCATACCGGGTTCCCGGAAATGTACCTGATCATCGATCATCCCGGGTAGTAACCAACAGCCATCGGCATCGATAATATCGTCGTTGGCATTGGCCGAAATTTCTCCCGCTATCTGCTCGATACGCTGGCCCGAGATCCGCAGATCGGCTTCAATTTTGATGCCTTCATTAATCAGGATCGCATTTTTAATTAAAGTGGTTTTCATAACTGGCGGGTATCTCCAATAATCAGAACCTGTTGCAAGTTAGGCTAAACTTTAGGATAGAAATATTTGGTTGTCTGTACGGAGGTTGGCCACTGAATGGCTTAGTGAATTTGTTGATATGTTATATCATAACCAATAAAAGTATTGTAACTTAACAAAGTGTTAGGGGAGGCGGAGGCCTTTATAGGGGGAGTTTTGATATAGCTTAACTATCTTTCGCCCGCTTTCGGCATGTTTCCTGCTGTATATCTAATTAAGTTAATTAACAGACGGAATAAGTGTTTTTTTAAGCTAAAAACGCACTTAATTGGTGCGGTTTTGGGGTGTTTAATAAGTATTTGCACTTGAATGGTTGTATATGAATGGATTTATGCACCAAAAAATTCTGATTTTTACTGATGTAGATGGCTCGTTACTGGATCACCATAGCTATAGCTATTCAGCTGCGGAGCCGCTGCTAGAAGATCTGCGAACTGCAGACGTTCCAGTTATACCTGTAACGAGCAAAACCCGTGCTGAATTGCAGGTGTTGCGGACGGAGCTGCAAAATAGGCATCCATTTATTGTGGAAAATGGTGCTGCGGTATTTATACCTAAGGCGTGTTTTCCTGAGCTGGTGGGCAATGCAGATACGGTTGATGATCTTTTTTGTTATGCCTTTTCAGAACCGCGCGCCTATTGGCAAGCCCTTTTAAAGGAGCTAGAAACTGAATTTGAACACTTATTTACAACCTTTGAAAAAGCCGGTGTGAAAGGCATCATGGAGATGACCGGGTTGTCGAGAGCCGCAGCTGAGAGGGCTAACCAACGTGATTTTAGTGAACCGGTAAGCTGGTTAGGCGATGAGAAAAGTAAGCAAGCATTTATAGCCGCAGTTGAAGCGCGTGGCGCTACGGTATTGCAGGGCGGGCGGTTCTTACATATCACCGGTGGTTGCGATAAAGGTAAAGCTGTTCAATGGCTCTGTCAGCAATATCAGGATCATTATGCTGGTTTGGATCTTCTGACACTCGCTGCCGGAGATAGTCATAATGATATCGCGATGCTGGAGGTGGTTGATAAACCGATCATCATTCGTTCGCCGATTCAAACCATTCCAACCCTTAAGCATCGTGATGTTTATATCACTAATAAATATGGCCCTGAGGGTTGGGTTGAAGCGGTCAGCAAGCTGATTGCACCGACTATATCGTGTCCCCCATCTAACAACTCATTACTTGGAAACGACTGAGGATTAATTATGGCTGATTTCTATCAGAACGGAATTATTACCACCTTACATAATCTTGCGGATCGCCCAGTGGAAGAGTTGGAAAGTGATCTTGTGAAGTTTAGTAAGAAGCGCCCATTGGGGTTACTCCTACCGTCTTTGTTTTCGGAGCTTGAAGGGCCAGCGTTGGGCCATATTGTCGATGAGATAGCTCAGGTTCCCTATTTAGATGAGATTGTGATCGGTTTGGACCGTGCTGATGAAAATCAGTACCAATATGCTCAGGAGTTCTTTAAAAAACTGCCTCAGCATCATCGTATTTTATGGAACGATGGTCCACGCCTAAGAGCCATTGATGCAGAGCTACAAGCGTTAGGTTTAGCACCTAAAGAGCCTGGGAAGGGACGGAATGTTTGGTATTGCATGGGTTATATTCTTGCATCGGGGCGCGCTGAATCGATTGCTCTTCATGACTGTGATATCACTACTTATAGCCGCGATTTACTGGCGCGTTTAATCTATCCAGTTGCTCATCCGCAGTTTAACTATGAATTCTGTAAAGGTTTTTATGCTCGTGTCTCGGATGGAAAAATTAATGGCCGTGTCTGCCGGTTATTGGTAACACCTTTACTCAGAGCGTTGAAGAAAGTCTACGGTGATAGCCACTATTTAGAGTATATGGATAGTTTTCGCTATCCCTTGGCGGGCGAGTTTTCGTTCCGTCGGGATGTGCTAAATGATATTCGTATACCGAGTGATTGGGGGTTAGAGATTGGAGTGCTTTCGGAAATGCACCGTAACTACTCTAACAACCGTTTATGTCAGGTGGATATTGCTGATGTTTACGACCATAAACATCAAGACCTATCGTTAGATGATGCTAAAGCGGGACTTTCAAAAATGTCGATCGACATTAGCAAAGCGCTGTTTCGTAAGTTAGCGACTCACGGTCACACCTTTAATACTGAAACATTCCGTACTATTAAGGCCACTTACTTCAGGATCGCGTTGGATTTCGTTGAAACCTATCACAATGATGCGTTGATGAATGGTTTGCAGCTGGATATTCATGGTGAAGAGGAAGCGGTTGAGATGTTTGCTCGCAATATTATGACCGCTGGTGATGACTTCCTCGATAATCCAATGGAAAAACCGTTTGTGCCGAGTTGGAGCCGGGTAGTCAGTGCTGTACCAGATATATTTGATCGCTTAGTGGAAGCGGTAGAACTGGATCACCAAGAATTTTCTGCAAGATGAGTTAGATCAATGATGAATAGTGCTAAGGAACAGCTGAAGTTTACAGTTAAAAGCCACCTAGATTTAATTTATCAACATATCTCAGATGTTGATGTTGAATCGCTTACGGATGAATTAGTCGCATTAATGCGGCTGGATAATGTAGCGGTAGAGCCTGTCCCTCATCAAAATCACTGGGATGAGCAAGATGTCCTGATGATCAGTTATGGCGATGCTTTGCATGATCACTCAGAATCAGCTCTGCATACACTCTACCGTTTTCTTCATGAGCCTTGTGAGGGGTTGATCTCTGGGGTACATATACTGCCCTTTTTTCCATACAGCTCGGATGATGGGTTTTCTGTTTGTGATTTCTCAAAAGTTCGTGAAAGTGCAGGGAACTGGGAAGATATTCAGCGGATATCGAGTGAATTTCGTTTAATGTCTGATTTGGTTATTAATCACAGCTCTTCGGAAAGTCGTTGGTTTGATAACTTCGTTAAAGGTGAAGGCGTTGGTCATGATTATTTCTTTACCGCATCACCTTCAGATGACCTTTCCCAGGTTGTTCGCCCACGTACAAGTGACTTGTTAAGAGCGGTGGAAACGGAAAAGGGCATTCAGCATGTTTGGTGCACCTTCAGCCATGACCAGGTTGACCTTGATTTTCGAAATCCCGCTGTGCTGAAAGAGTTTACTAAGATCATTAGGCTCTATCTGGATAAAGGCGTGAATATTTTTCGTTTGGATGCGATCGCATTTCTTTGGAAAGTGCCGGGCACTCGCTGTCTTAATTTAGATGAAACTCATGAAGTTGTTCGACTCCTGAGAACACTGATTGAGTATGCCTGCCCTAAGGCGATGATTATTACCGAAACGAATATACCAAGCCGGGAAAACCTATCTTATTTTGGTAATGCAAACGAAGCACACTGTGTTTATAACTTTTCACTGCCACCATTGCTTCTGCAAGCATTGATGACTGGTAATAGCTTTTATCTGCGTCAGTGGATGATGAGTATGCCACCGGCGCAAGATGGCACGGCTTACTTTAACTTTATCGCTTCTCACGACGGTATCGGCCTTCGGCCTGTTGAGGGCATACTGAACGACGAAGAGGTGGAGCGGCTGATTGAAACGATGCAACTGTTTGGCGGGCATGTTTCTTGGCGAGCGTTAGATAATGGCGAAAATAAGCCTTATGAGATCAACATTGCCCTGTTTGATGCTTTGCAGGGTACATTGAAAGGTAAGGATCATTTAGGTGTTGAACGCTATTTGTGTGCACACCGTATTATGTTTGCTTTGGAAGGGATTCCGGCTATCTACTTTCAGAGTTTAGTGGGCTCTCATAATGATCATGCACGTGTTGAAATGACGGGACATGCGCGTTCTATCAATCGTCACCATTGGGAATATGATGAATTACTGCAAGTGCTCGAAGATTCTACTAGTCATCACCATCGTGTGTTCAGCGAGATAAAGCGACTGATTGCACTGAGAGTACAGCAACGAGCATTCCACCCTAACGCCACTCAGTTTACCCTTCATTTAGGTGAGAACTTGTTTGGTTTTTGGCGTCAAAGTATTGATCGCCGCCAAAGTGTTTTTTGTATTAATAATATTAGCGATCAGCCTGTAAACCTGCTGTTGTCAGATTTGAACTTGATCGGTACCCATGAATGGTACGATCTAATAAGCGAACGGCGGTATTCAGATCTACATGAAACAGTCGAACTTAAGCCATATCAAAGCTTATGGTTGACGAACCAATGAGGTCGCGCGCTAAGAGCTAAAAGAAGTATCTCGAAAATAGTCCCTTTTTTAGCCTTTAAAAGTGTACAGAATTATAGTTCTTTTGGTTTTATTGAACGTTATTAAATAGAAGTAGCGGTGGTTCAAGTCGGAGGTCTGTCGATTTTTCCACGAGAGGTGCCATTCTCGACATCTCTAGCGATTCTTGATTACAGACAGATGTAATGAGTCGATTGATGGCTCGGCCTGAACTATCAGTGCTGTAGTCGACAGCGAGGCAGTAATCCCCTTTACCTCGTAGGTAAGACATCACTCTGCCACCCCCTAAGTAGTCAGGCTTCATCCATAGCTGGTTTGGACTATCTGATCGACAGGTGCCTAATAATACTGGTGGACGAAGATTTGGGGTAGAGCAGAGTTCGGCACGTGAATACATAGGTCCACGAGTCAATCCATCTCTGAGCACCTCAGGTATATCGTCATACAAGAAGTTGTCTTGAGAGCTATGCTGGCAGAATTGATCAACTTCTTGTTGATCTTTTATTTGCCAAGCTAGCTGGTCATTGCCGTTTTCATCTTTAGTTGTTGGAAGCATAAGGCACTGCCCAGTGGCTTCACTTCTTAATCTATAGGTGCCTGCGATCTCGGCATCGTAGTAGCGGAATGCTTTTGAAACCTGCAGTGGCGATGTTGAGTCACCACAGCCAGCAGCGCCTAGACGGCGTTCAGGCCTATCTGAGTTTCGTACCTCTAAGCATTGCTGGGTATTGTTCTCATTACCTAAGCGTAGTTGTAGAGCATGTGACTCAAAAGCAGCCGCATTATTCATATCCACATAGTCTTGATAGCTGGTTTTAAGAGTGCCCGACACTGTTGGCATGGCCATCATCGTCAGATCAACAGGTGCGCTTCCCTGTTGGTTAATAAAAGAGATGGAGTCGCTTTTGTAAAACTCCGAGTTTCCATTGACCAAGAAGATAAACCCATTATCAAGGCCATCCTCTTTGGCGCTATAGTAAACTTTCTTGTCGTTGAATTTGTGCGAGAGATAACCGTTTTCTAGCTCAAAGATCTGTTCAGCTGAACCGTATTCACAAGCAGATAAACGGAGAACACCACCTGTATTAGGTAGAGGCATCGTTAAGCACTGTTTATCATTTCGGAAGTAGATTCTTATTGAGTTATTTCCTAGGGTTTCAGCTTTATAAAGAGCGATATCGTTGCGATTATTGCCGTCTTCGCATCGTTTTAGCCCTAAGTTACTGTTTACATTAAAGTAGTCCTCTTGGCTTTCCGCCATAACTTCACGGGAGAAACCACCGGATGCCAAGCAGTAAGCATTACCATTACTATCAGGCTTAATTATTTGAAGCCAACCATAGCCAATAGTCTGTGAGCCTTTAAATAAGGCGTATTCAGGAGTGAATGGTTGAGGTTCCGGGATCGCGATTTGCTCTTCCCCTTGAGGGCGTTGCTCAAGGCTAGGGACTATGGGTTCCGCTAAAGCGAGTGCCTCAGTGGAACGCTTCTTGGCTGGACCGATGAGTCGCATATCTTGAGAGTTTGCTCCGCAGCGAGTCGCAGTTGGCTCTCCGTTTGTTAGATCAAGGCAGAATCCTGCCGCTGCATCGGTGCCCTGTAATTTGAAACTATTAGGGCTGTTTGCAGCACGTTTTTTCCATATCTGACCAGTGCTACCTTCCCTACATGCCCTTGGAAGCAAAGGTATGTTTTGAATTGTATTGGGATCACCCGGCATATCAATATAGGTTTCACCATTAACGAGTTTTACGACTGGAAGTGATAGGCAGGCTCCAGTGCTGTCACTTTTAATGCGGTAAAACTCTTCATTATTTGATGAGGTTAGCTCTGTAGCTGGGTACAATCCAAAAGCTGTATCAGCTTCGGTGATCCCCGCTGGTGGGTTAGTATCTTGGCGTTCTAAGTCTTCCCAGATAGGATCAAGACAATCATGAGCTTCAATTGTCATCTCGCCTGTGGTTGAGTAAAAGCGGTCAGCTACACCGCTTAGACATTTATCAGCATTGACGAATTGTAATTGTTGGGCAAACTGTGCAGCGATACCATTTTCCTGCTCGGCCGTTAGTTGTTCAAAATCTACGGCGGTTTGTGTAGAAGGATGAGAAGGAATGGTTTTACTTTCGTCCATGCGTTTGGCAAGGTGTAACAGCTGAGATGGCGCGCCACATTCTGCAAGCTCTACAGGTGCATAAGTTCCCCCCTTGGTTTGGCTGAGGCAGGTTTCTGTTGCGACGTTTGCTAGGGCGAAAAAACCATTCTCATAGGTTTGCTTGAGCCACAGTTGTTGCTCTCTACCATAGATGCAGTGCTCGACACTTGGAACCCCATCGGGTGATATGGAGAGACAGCGGTTAGCACCACTTACAAAAATTCTTTGAATGTTATTCATGCCCACTTCAGCACGCTGAATGCTTGTTGCGGGATAACAGCTTTCATCGTCATTAAGACTGACAGCATAAATACCGTGTTGTTGCGATCTAGATAAACAGCGTGAGCTTTCGGCAAAGATAACCGCCGAGAAAACACCTTCTGAATCCCCAGTCATTATTCGGTTTTGGTCGCGAATCTCTTTCTGTACGGTTTCTTCAAACTGAATGTCCGCAGCTAATCGAGCCTGGCTTATATCCGTTGGGTAGAACTGGAAATAGTTATCGATTGTAGCTGTGTTGCAGGGAATCATTTTACGGGCATGGCCAGTGTTACTATCGCGTGTTAGGCAGCGCCCGAACTCGGGGTCTTTGAAAACAATTAAAGCGCCATCAATGCTAAAAGCTTTGCCTCGGTTATTCGGGTCATATTGGAGTGGTTGATCGAGCGCCATCGTCCAGTGGGCTTCTAGATTAGCGTCCTCGCGATCTGAATACTTATAGTGGTAATTTTGATCATTAACATTGTCTTTGTTCCAACCCATGGCGACTGCCCAGCCATTATGGTTATTCTGCATTACCAGTTCTGTCAGGCCATCTTCTGTGTAGTTTATTCTCCATTTATGGCAACTACTGCGCTCCTGATCCGACATGAGCGAGTATATACCGGTATGAAGTTCGCCGAAGGATTGCATGCATTGACCACGTTGTACTAGATGTCCGTCAATCGCATGTTTGTACTTGCGTGCGTAATCAGGAAAAACCGAGCTGGCGGTCCAGTTTAGGCTGTTTCCTTCCGGTTGCGCCCAAGCATGATTACAGTCGACAAGAGTGAGTGCACCTGTGGATGGGGCTGTTCTATTAGAATCCTCAGGGACAGCGATACAGAGGTTTCCACCCAGAGCCGTCGTCACAAAGTTGCCCGAAGGCGAATAACTCCATTTTTGGCTGTCTGCATTTGTACAGTTATCGGCTAAACGAACAGATTTCTGGCCTACATCGTTTAAGTATGCTTCTGCACAACGGGTGTGTGAGCTATGAATAATCCACCGATGTTGAGTTCCATGCCAATAATAATCAACGGTTTGAATGCGGCGCGCTTGCTCATTAAAAATAAAGTGATTCCGGTCCGTACCATCACATTTCGTGGCAATAAAATCGTCTGTGCTTAGATTGTTTCGCATACAGATCGAGCCACCATCAGATCGGCCAGTATGCATAATGACCATGGCATCTCGGTGGAAGCAGCTTTTAAAAATCGGGTTCCATATTTGGTGTTGCATACATCGTTGTGGTGTTACGTAAAAATACCTAGGTGGTTCCGACTTTTTGCCAAATAAGTCTCCTAAGCCTCCGATAAACCCGCCGACAACGTTGCCTAATGCACTTGCTACTGAGTTACCTAATGCTAGAGGATCACCAGATTTCATAGCGTCTAATGAGTTGGTTGAAAGATCGCGGATCTCGTTAATGGCGTTATTGATAGGTGCACCGAGTGGTCCGGCAAGTCCTATAACGCCTTGACCAATGCCAACAACTGAGCGGAAGCCTTCGTAGGCATATTCTGCACCTTGGCTTGCTGCCCACGCCGTCATTTTCGCGGCTTCTCCAAGTTTAGCTAGGAGTTCACCACCGCAATCCAGAGGGTTCGGAATATCATCATAAATTCTGAAGGCTGAAGCGGTCACGACTGACCATGGATCGCCACCTTCCGGGAAAGACATCTCAGCTTTGACTCGAATCGGGATATCAAAGCACCCACTTCGAGGGGCTTCCATCCAAGCTGTAGAGGGCGAAATCTCAGCGCTTATATGTCTACTAGGCAAGCCGAGTATCGACACATTACCGCCAATTAAGATAGAAGAAGCGGGTGGAGTGGATGCTTTTAATTGTTTTTTCTCTAGACTGAATGAGCCTTCACCTATCGCAGGTATTCCATCGATGAGAGAGAGACCTGGCATGGCGAGAGAACCTGAAAGCTGAACTTTTTGCCCTCCCGCAATCGGGATGATCGGTTGATTACCTGAAACAGAGAAATTGTTTCCGTCAAAAGGGGATGCTGCATTAATCTTGGCGTTTAGATAGAACCCGTCCAGCAAGTTTACTTTATAAATTCCATTAGCAAGATTTGCTTGGAGTCCCACAAAGTCTAGAAGTAGCTCACCCTCTGCATGGAGTCCCAGTCCGAGCGGAGGTCGAACAGATGACTTTGCGGGCAGACTATCCCCTGGGGTCACAAAGTAAATTTCCGGATTCCTTAGGGCGACCATGTTGAGAGGGGAGTTTTCGATCAGGTTGAGCATCGCATCAGCGCCGTCAGTTCCGCCTGAGGACATTTCGTTGCGAAGGTAATTAAGCGCAGGGGCTGCGACTGGATCGTTAGGTAGCCTTTGCATCACATTCGACGCTAAGTTGTTTGATCCTTTCAGGGCCAACTTAAATAGACTGTTAGTCAGTGCCATTTGTGTGGTTGGCGTGACTAAGAGAGTAGGGCCTAACGTCCCATCCTCGTTGCGCGGACGGCCAAACTGGGTTGCGAGTTGGGTCGGAACACCTCCGGCCCATGCGGAATTCAAGTCAAAGAAGAACTGGTTTTCCCTAAATATTGCTTTACTGGTGCTGACGTTGACGATGGTTCCGGTGGGGCTTAGGCCAATGCCGACTGATGCATCTGTTAGGCTGAGATCTTCAAAGCCCATCGGGTCATCCCACTTATCATTGACGGTGGCGCTTAAGGTGAGTGTAGGTGTACTGGTCTCGCCGAACTGATAATCCAGTTGCAGGGTGGTATTTAACGGATCAGAGAATGTACCGGGATCATCAAGCTGGGGTAGCTTAAGCAAAGCATCGGTTGCTAAACCTACGGTCAGAGGTCCAGTGATACCGGTTACCAGTTCCTTAGATACAAACACCTTAGCGTTGGCGTCATTAATCGATATCAGACCGCCGGGAAGATCGGGGAGGGTAAAGCCGGTTGTGTGGGTGTACAGAGAAACTTTACGATCGTCTCCCGTAAACAGGCCACCGATACCGCCTCCCAGCACGATGTCATTGCCTATTCCGAAAGAGGCGCCGAGAATGTCACGGGTGACTTCGGGGAAGAACTCAAGATTTGCTTTGGTGATGAAGGTGATGCCGTCATTAACCTGAAGTTTCACGCCGATCTTGTCGTCAATCAGACCTTTGAATAGGTCATCAAATAGCACATCGGGCAGGTGATCCAATCCAAAGGCACTTTGTTGCTTATTACTAATGATGAATAGTCCGCTGGGAATCTGGATCTGATCAAGTGGTGATAGTTTAGAAGGAATGATTGGAGAGAGGTCGGTTACGTCCTCTTTTTTTACCATCAACATGAAATCCGTGCTATTAGCGGCCAAGCTGCCTCTGCCGGACAGGGATAATGTCTCTATCTGAGCCTTGAACCGGCCTGAGACGGCTTGTTTCGCTAGTAGGAACTTCTCAACAGAGCCATCGAGGGCATTGGTCATCACTTTGGGGATGCGTGGTAGATCAGAGAGAGCAATTTCTTTCTCGATATAAATATAGGAATTATTTTCGATTTCTTGCGAGGTTTTTAGGTCAACTTTGCCGCTACCAATCCCTTCACAAAGGGGAATTGACCCTTTTGCGACTACGCTACCAAAGGTGGCATGCCCTTCGAATGCGCAATCTTGGGACTTTACTTCACCCTGATATTCAATTTCACCTAAAAAGGCGAGATTGTTCAGTGTTACACCGCCAATGCCAAGCGGATCTGCCCAGTTAACGTTAGTCGTTGGTGTGCTCCCTTCGCTATTTTCATTTTTAGGTGTCGTTTCGGCGGCAGCAAGTTCAGAATTTTCTTCGGTACCTGTATTTTCGATATCTGTTGTTTCTTCCGCAGAGTTCGCTTCACAACCATTAAGTCCCGCAGGAGCAAAACAGTAGCTTAAGCTCTTTTTGTTACTCTCTTGAGTGAAGGTCAGTTCGCCTACCATATCCAGTTTCAGCTCAGTCATAGGCGGTGAAACGCTGGCATTGGAGGAAAGCGTTAGGCTATCGGCCTCTGTGTTGTCGAGTACAAGAGTGGTTGCGCCAAAGCTAAGGATTTCAGTGGGTATTTCAGGCACGCTAAAGCCTTCAATGGCTGCGGTTAGCCGGACTTTAGCTGATGAGTCGGTTGGATCTTCAGTAATTGATCCAGAGAGTAGCAGCGGTTCAGTAATTGAAAGCTGACTCGTCAGTTCGGTAATCAGGGGGTGCCCCGTGCTATCCGGTGCGATTTTACCGCCGAGCATGATCCCATCGGCTAATAATAGTTGGGTGCCGTCAGCAATCAGATCCTCAACAAAGGGTGTAATATGCTCAGGAAGTTCATCAGCATCTAGACTTTCTGTTTCTGCAAAACGTACGGCAAAATAGGCAGGCCCCATCTCAACACTACCGATCGGCTCAGGAATATCCGATTGCAGCATTTTACTGGCGAGTCGTTCGGCTCTGGCGATAAATATCAGATTGCGTTCGTGCTCTTCAGAGGTGCCTGTTGCTGGCTCTGTAGGGGGGGCGCTGGATACATGACCCTGTTCCGCCTTTGCTGGGCCAAAGTAAAATTGCCCAAAGGGGCTGGCGTCGCTTTCTTTTGCTTGTGCTGGCCAGTCGAGTTTTCCGGCAAAACTGTCCAGTGTCATTTCAATGTCGCTAACAATAAACTCATTAACCTTAGGTACTTCCTGAATAGCCGGAAGGTTATTTAAGTTTATTGGGCCAGGTATCATTAAGCTGGCACTTTCAACGCTGATGCTATTTTCAGCAAGATCATGCTCTAGCTCAATTGAGCCGGTAAAGGTTATAGGTTCTGTGCCTAAATCTGCTTTAGACCAGATAGAAAAGTGCTGAGCCCCCTGGTTATTTTTAGATTCGAAGGTGTTGTATAGGGCAATTTCATAGAGGGTGAGGGTTGGAATGCCAAAAGCATTTTTCCATCCTTGAGGGGCTGGTTCCTTGGTTTTCTCTGAACTTTCATCTTCAGAGCTTTCTGCTTCTACCGGTGCTTCTTTGCTGCTGCTATCGTCGTGCTCGAAATGTTGGAGGTTGGCAAAACTTGTTTGCGTGGCTTGGTCTATATTCAGCGCAGTGGAAGCGGCTATCTTGACGCTGAAAGCAGTGTCGTTGTCTTCGATGCTTTTTTCTAAGGCGACCTTACCAGCCATGGCGAGTTTGCGAACACCGCCCAAATTGATGCCGCTATCCTCTTTTAGTGCGAGTTCAATACCGGTTGCGATGGAGGTTTCTATGCTGCCATCTTCGCGGGACAGGTTAAAGACACTGCCATTGAAGGTTAAATATTTTTCTGTATTGGGGATGGTAAAAGCGGAAATGTTGAACTGCAGATCAAAATTGAATAATCGGCTCTCTGATGTTTCCGTTTTTGTTGCAGGGTCTGTTTCTGCTTCATTATCAGAAACGGGGCTTAAGGCTAAATTATTAACTACAGCTACATCAAAATGCCCTTTTGCAACATAACCCTCTTTGGGGATGCTTAGATCATCGAAAGCGGCCGCTTCCTCTTCGCTGACCTCATTGGCATCGTAAAAGCCTACCAGACTTAAGCCATTTTTAACCTGTATAGGGAATAACCCCGGCTGATTGGAATTGAAAAACTCAGCCATTATTTCGGGCAGGGACTCGTTGGACTCGAAGGTGGTGACTTCCTCATCTGCGGTTCCTTCTATCGTAAACAGAGCCGCTGTGCCTAGGGAAAAACTGCCTAATACGGTTTCATTAATATGTGGAATATAGCTAGCCAGATTGACGTCTTCGTGGAGAAACATGATGAGCGGTTTTTGAACTTTATCGCCGGTATATCTTGCAACCCTAACCTCACGGCCATCCATGGTTAAATGTCCGGCTATCAGCTCGTCGTTTATTTCAACACGCGTCAGCTCAACGTTATTAATTATAGGGATTGCGGTGCCTGTAATATCCGCAAGCATTACGCCGCCTGCGAGGGTGAGGGCATAATCAAACTGGGTCTCATCCTCGTTTAAGGAGAGATCTATGTTATAACTAATCTCTCTGGGCTCTCTCGATTGTGAGCTGAAACTTGAAAGCCCGGCAATTTGTAACGAGGTGGTTGGCGGAGACCCAGGCCCATCAGTGGGAGGTTCTTCTTCACTGGCTTGCTCGGGGTCACCGTTGGGTATGATAAAGGTGCCAGTGAAATTGGCAGAAGATAGAGTGATGCCTTGGACATCAACAAGGTTCTGAGCTTTTTTCCGAGTTAAACCACCGACTAAATGAAAAGCCTGTGAGCTGTGTTCGTATGTCAGCTTGGAGCCTTTAGCCTGAAGTACTGTGCCGCTGGAAATAGGGAAGTCGATATCGCTGGTTACCTCGATACCTAAATCGCTACCTAAGCTGATACTCCAATTTGCTTTAGTGATGAGGGAGGGCCCTAAGGGGACGCCTTCTTCGCCGATAGCGACCTTGGCACTAATCACTAAATTGTCGAAAAAATCGCTACCGTAGTGTAGCGCTATATTTTCTGGAGTACGTAGCTCATCTGAGACAAGAGGCTGAGCAGCTTTAGTCGTGGGAGTAACGTTGACGAATAAGGTGTCTTTAAGGACTTGTTTTAAGGTGATTTCGCTATCATTGATCGCTAAAAGCTGTGCGATAGCGTTCCCATCATCAAGATTGGTAAGGTCGGCTGTGCCTAGAAGGTTGATCCCTGGTTTTAACTTGTGTGTTTTTAACTCAGTTCGTGCTGCGAATCTTTCTAGAAGAGAAGCCGTTTTTAAACTGGGTAATTGATCTTCGTTTTCAGCTGGAACCAGCACTAACGCAAGATCATCGAATTGGTCGAGGTCATCTAGAGCTGTGCCGCGAAAATCCGGTGCATAATCTCTAAAGCTAAAGTTGTCGTATGCTAATACAATATTGGAAATGTCAGAATCTTGTGGTGTATAAATGGCGACCTTGGTGAGTAACCCGTTCAGGTAGGTTTCCCCGGTGATTAAGTTGGCTTCTTCGGTAATGTTATCGATGCTTGCTTGAGCGATCTGTTCAGGTAGGTAGGCTCCTTCCCCTGCTAGCTCGTATAGGAATAGTGGTCCTTGATTTTCTTCGCCTTTAGGATTTTCAGGGTTTGGTGAGTTTTTACCAGAACCTGGCTGATTGCCCCCAATGTTGGTGCCGGCAATCAAAAAAGATTGTTGAGAGTCGACGCCAAACGGTTGACCGCTACCGGAAGCAGAGATATTGAGAAAACGGCCTTTGAGTAGATCCCAATTACCGGAATCGGGGTTTCGTAGGTAAAGCTTTCCCCCTCCGAGTGATATATCCTTTTTATTGGATACGAGATAAACCTCGCCATTACCACCTACGCCAATGTCTGATCCTGGTGGATTGTTTTGAATGGCGACCCAATGTTTACCGGTATGCGCAAAGAGTGCACCGGATGAATCGAGTGCCCATCCTCGTCCTTCTGCATCCACATCAATTCTTGAGACGTTGCCCTGCATCTCTTGCCAATTGAGCTCTTTGTCTAGCGTGAATGGTGCTCTTAATACGGTTTTCTTTCCATTTCCTAACGATGCACCCGCTAGCCATATCCATCCTCCTCCAATGCCTACATCTTCAGCTCGAACACCTGCAGATATCCAGCGGCCGTTGCCTGATGTGATGAAAAGCCTTCCTTTTTGGTTAAGGGCTGCGGCGCCGCCGTTATTTGCTGCGTCGATATGAGCAAAATTTCTCTTACTTCCGTACTTTAACCAGTCTTTTTTTTCAGGGTTCCAGCGATAGACTTCTCCGTTCTGGCCGAGCAGCCAGCGCTTATCATTATGAGAGACTCCTATATCGATACCTTTGCCAGCAGTTTGCCACCAGTCAGGTTGATTTTTTCCTAGGGAGATGGATGTAAATCCTAATAAAAAAAGGCAGCCGAGGGCTAAAAGAAACCATTTGAACTTGGAAGGAATTGCTTGAGTTAAATGTAGCATCAGCTCTGATTACCTCCCGAAATACACACGTCGGCTTGAAGGAAAGTTTGCCACGATTGGCTTGCCCTTAGCGTTCACCGCTACCCGAGTTATCCCATCTTTATTATATGCGGTGAAAATCTCGTTTGATGGATCCCATTTTTTTAAGCGTCCATCTAGATCTACGGTCCATACCGTATTGTCGAAACCTACACCGACATCTAGTGCTCTGTCAGAGGATAGATTAGAACGTAATACCGCTATGTATTGCCGAGCCGTGTTTCCGTTACCGATATAAAGTGGTGCGCGAGAGGAAAGCTTTTGCTGTTGGACTGAAGTAGCATCGATGAGTTGGTAGACGTTATTGTTGGTATCTACAGCCCAGACTGTGTCGAGATCTGCGCCAATGGCTATCCTTTTAAATGTTAAGCCATTATCTTTTAAAGTGAAAAAACCACGTGATATCGGGTGGTGGAACCCCATATCACCTTGGCGGTCAGTCCATACTATCCAGCCATCCTCACTTGTGTCTAAATCGGTTTCAAGGTTTTGAGTGCCTTTGAAAAAGTCGATTAGAACCGCTGCATCGAAGTCTTGTATTGCAAAATTCCCCGCAGTGAAAACGTTAAAATCGAACTCTATCAGCTGGTAGTTTTTGCAGTTTTGAGGAAAGATTCCGTATATTGCACGTAAAGGGGCGGCTAAGGCAGGGACATCGTCAGCCAACGTGTTAAATTCTGCATTTATGATAACAGGGAAGTTTGCATTTTCTAGCTCAGCAATGAAATTGAAATCGCGACTATCGGCATCATAAACCCAGCTCCTTCCTGTACCCGGTGTACAGTTACTTGAAAAGCCAGTTGTTAGCAATACATCTTGATAGCCAGAAGTCAGGTCCATCAATCCGTGGCCTAGATTGGGGAAACCCGTTGCACTGGTTGGTACGACGGAGCTAGTGAATTTAATTGAGCTAAGGATAACAATACCGCTGCCACCATCACCGTTAGTGACTTTTTCCGTACGGCGGGTCAAGTGAGCTAGGCTTTTGTCTTGGGATTCATCTCGGTTGAAAAAGTCACTGGCGTAAATTTTACCGAGGGTATCGACCACCCAAGGACGATCATTAGGACCTATCGCAACACGGCCATATTTGCCATTTAGTGGTATTCCTTGCGCTTTTACTATATCGAAATTGTTATTTGAAGGGTTGAAACGCCTTAAAATGTTTTTTGAATCGACTATTAGAACGGTTCCACCCGGACCGACCTCTATGTCGATAGCGGATAGCGGCATTCGTGAACAGCCCTTTTTGTGAGTACATTGGAAAATACGTGCTCGATTGTCTAAGAGCCAATAACTTTTTTTGTCTGGAACAGTTGCAATTTGGACGCCTGAACCTCTCAGGCGAGTATAAGAAGTATAAGGGGGAGTGAGTTCATATACGTTTCTATTTTTTCCGAGCACAAGCACACGTTTATCTGCACCAATAGAGATATCTTCAATATCTAAGTTGATTTTGATATCTCGCCAAGCTTCACCATCATGACGATAGAGCGCGCCGCCTCGACC
>CERC01066846.1_pt1 | contig 18083 bp, 12 predicted proteins | sample 530921 | NCBI WGS metagenome assembly CERC01 (sample SAMEA2621099, study PRJEB7988) | marine metagenome | isolation source: saline water (ENVO:00002010), including
ACAAAGTGTCATTGTTCGTGTGTAAAAATTTAGTGCCTCCTGACAACTCCTGATGGCCTTCAGGAGCCACAACTTTTTGACAAGTTTTACCTTGTATAACAGTATCAGAAATGCTTTCGATTGTTTCATACCCTATATTCGGAGAAGAGGAAAAATCAACTGTATATACCCACTTCGCACCAACAGGAGCAAAGTCTTGTGCGAATATTGAGGTTGTTGAAAACAGTAAGATTAGTGTTAGAACAGCGTAAAGTTTTTTCATTGTTGAATGATGATTTTAGAAGAATACAATTGGCCTTTGTCCCAGACCATAATGGAATAGCTTCCCGTAGTTAATTTTTGGTTGATAGAAAGTTGATTTCCTTCAAATTTTCCTTGTAGACCTACACCTCCACTCATAGGGATAATTGTAGCCTTATTGGAAGGGGAGAATTGAAGGTCGGTATAAATAACATTTGATGATGTTGGGTTAGGATAGACTTCGAAGCTAATGTAGTTTGGAGAGGTGACTTCTTCAATTCCTACAGTTGTCCAATCAGTACAAGGGCATCCATCGATACAACCGTTACTATCGGTTTTAACGATCCACCCTTGTTGAGAACTGCTTGGTACATTATCGTATTCTCCCGGATAATAGGTTCCAACAATTACAATCGAATTATTTTCGAGAATGGTTAGATTATTCCCAATACAGTTGGAGCTGGCACTTTTTGCTTCAGGATGTTTAATGTGTCTGATCCATTGGAGTTCTCTATTTTTATTCCACTTGTAAAGGGCAACTTGTTTAGCCCGTGTCCATGTTTCAGTGTTTCCTAGGGGTTTTCTTAAATCTGAAGAATCGTGTGAGCTGAATGAAGAACTCATAGCGTACAGTGATCCATTATTTCCAAAATGAATATCTGTCATTGCATTAGTAGAGTTTGCCAGTGTGCCTATAGAGTCTACAAAGCTCCATATAACTTGCCCCGTGTTTAAATCAACCTCTTTAAGTCGAGCATATTGATCATTATTGCCTATGCCATAGGCGCTGGTCATAATACAAGAGCTATCAGTTAATACTGCTTTGGTTGAAGAAATAGCTGGATTTCCATTTTCATTTTCAATTGAAATGCGGTTGATTAAGTTCCAGTTGGTGTCGTATCTGGCAACCATTTGTTTCGAGTAGGCGGATTCACCATCATAGTTGTTGTCATAAACCGCAATGAATAAAAAGTTATTATCTTGGGTATAGGCATAATGAGTATAATCATCAATGTAGTTAGAGGCATTAAATTGAACTTCATCCAATATAATTCCATTTGTATCAATTATATATCCTTTTGAACTAGCACCATTTCCAGTCATAGTGTAATTGATATTGCCGCCAAAAAACAAATTGTCATTATGTGTGGAGTATATGAGATCAAAAGTGTTGTTATTAAGCACGTTTATTTTAGTGACAAAGTCAATTAGAGAATTTGTATCTATTTTATGTAGAAAGATAAATGCAGAGTCGGTGTATGTGATTGCATAATAGTGATTACTACACTTTGTGATGTTTAATGCCTTATATATGGTGTTCGAATAATCGTTTGAAGTAAGTGGAGCAGTTAGAATATCTCCATTTGAGTCTACTCTAATCATAGCAAATCCATTATTATATATAGGATGGTAATAAATAATTTGACTTACAATATTGTCATCTTGTTCATTAATAATTCCACATAAAACAAAAACATGTTCTCCGCTTGGTAGTTGATCAATACTCTTATTAAAGGTTTGAGTAAAAGCCTTCTGACCCCAAAGGATCAGAAGGCTGTATAATGCATATTTGATGTATTTTATCATTTAAAATCGAGTGTAATTAATTACCTCCCAACGGTTGTCATTTTCATAAAGTTCGACAAAATATACACCGGGTTCAACTTTAAGGTCTAAAAGAGTGGTTGAACTGGTTAGTTTACCTGTTTTTACTTCACGACCTTGAGTATCCAGTAATCGATAGCGATATACATTTTCAGACTGCATGCCATTGACTTCTAGAGTAACAGGTGCATCTCCTGAAGGATTAGGGTAAAGCGTTGCAGATATGGAATTGTTTATGTCCGGTGTCTGTATAAAGTTTCCTTCTTTATAGTAATCATACTTGCTTTGTGTTGAGGTTTTATTACTAGCAGGTATAGAAGGAGGAGTCGGAAATTCGTAGATGCCCATTTCATTGAATCGAATGATGTTCTTGGCATTATTTGATACATAATCAGTGTTGGAAACATAGCTTTCCAAAGCGTCAAAATAAGGTGTGTCTTGCGGCCACTGAATACCATCAGACGTATAAAATGCGCTCATGTACTCCCCAAGAAAATCTACATATTCATCACGATGGTTGTTGTATGATGTAACACCATAGTCAACATTAAGCCATTGGGTTAATTCGCTGCTTACAGCTTCGTTGTCTTGCAAAGAAAGCTCGTATTGAAGTAGCCTTTTCTTTCCGGTGAATTCACTTTGATGTTTTCCCATCCACACCAATAATGAATCTGAACTTCCCGTGTCACTATAGGTTTGATAATGATCCAGAATCTTTCTATATTCTTTGTCCCTTTTCCAATGAAGACCACCTAATTCAATCATCATGCTGTCCTTGTAATTCATTAGAGAAGATTCATCCACAAGGCTGCTGATCATGTAAGCCGGCATGGGATCGTTTTTAGTCTCTAATGTTTCGATAACCTCTTCAACCTGCATTAAGTCAGCATTGACTTCCAATACTTCATAGAGCATTGCATTACTTAGAACATCTTGTTCGATAACAGCCGTAAAGGTTTCGTATGAAATAGGAGATTTTTCGAGAAGGTCATCACGTAAACTAATCGCATCATTCGAATAAGTAGATTCTATGGTAGAGATGAGATCATCGTAATCACCTCCGTCAAGAGCATTATAATAGCTTAGTAGTCGATCTGTATAAATGGTCTTCCATATGGCATACTCATTCTTACTAGAGCTTAACTGTGCAGGCGTTAATTGATCAAGGAAATCATCAGTGTCGGTAGATTCATCTCCATCACATGGGTTTGCCGTAGATTCTGAAATATTTGTATTAACTACAAATGATGGAATCTGTCTGAATTGATTAGAATAGAAATAAGTAGGAATAATCCCTGAATCAGAATTGTTATAATAATAGACAAGAGTATCGTATGAAAAAGTATTACCTGCTGCTATATAACTTTGTTGATTATTGATGTTTGCTTGATATCGAGCTGCACCCCAACCACCAGCGATATAAATATCAGTAGAGGTACTGTTAAATTCATTACAGAAAAACTTAAGCCCATCATGTTCTGTCAATTGTGAATATTCATAGTTATCTGACCATGACAAAATACCGATACCTACATCATTGGTGTAGTTGTAGTCGATGACATTGATATCTGCCCCTGTTTTGTAGGCGACAATTCCATCATTGTATGTTCCCCCATTATTGATTAATGAGTTTCCGGTTATTTCATAACCAGTAGCTTCACTGATAAAAATTGACCACCAAATTGTTTTACCCTCGCTTGTGAATCGATTTCCTTTTACCGAAACATCATTTTGACCATCAACAACAACGCCAGAGGTACAATCTTCAAATTCAGAATCTAATATTGATACCTTGTAAGCTGCACCTGATCCCGCAGTAGCTTCTACGCCAATATAAAGGTTGTTAAATTGTGATAAATCCATATTGTTATTAGAGCAGGGGCCTGTACCTCCTACACAAACATCTTCAACGGTATAGCCAGCATCTATAGAGTAGATACCAGTTTGATACTCATAATCTGTGTAATTGTTAAAATAGCACGCATTGAATTGAACCCCTCTTACTTGCCAAAGCGTAACCATTGCAATAGGGTTTTCACCTGTGTTTAAGGCTTCTGTTTGTTCAAATGTGCAATATTTAAATGAAGAGATATTTCTAATAATATTGGAAGGATTGCTTGGTGTATAATTCTCATAAGCCATGAATTCGATACTACGGAGATTGTTTCTGAAAGTAGTGTTCTCCGCATCAATTATACCACCCATTGAAGTCCAATCATTGACTTTCCAATTGGTTACAGCATGGCGAGCATTTTCAATTAATGCATCATTTTTAAATGTGGCTTTTCCTTGGTATTGAACCCCGTTATCTTCAATTTGAGATTTTGTGGCATCACCTTCTACTTGAATACCGCCCCATAGATATTCGTCATCAAAAGTTGTTATTGTTCCTCCATCAACAATTAGTTCTGCACCGGGTTCAACATAAATATTTCCAGCAGGAGGCATAAAGACTTCACATTTTAGTGTTAAAGTTGCCCCACTTTTGACCACAATGTTACTGTACATGCGGATGCTAAATTCCCATGTTTCATCATAAGAAACAATATGATCAGGTTCTAAATTTGTGTTCTCTTTGATAAATCGTCTTGCAGAGGATAGTTTAGTCGCCCGATGCACTCTTCCGATTTGCATTGGAGTAGCTTCTCTATGATCTGACCCACAGAATCCACCAACCCAGTTTAAAGAACATGTATCATCAGGTGTACCACAACACCAATCCTCATAAGGCATGTCTATTTGAGGGCATTGAGTAGTTCCTGATCCCCAAAAATCTTCAAGAAAATCAAAAGAATAGATTTGAGAAGAAAACTCATTACAACAAGTGGATTCATATACATGTAAAAGACCAAAAACATGACCGATTTCATGCATTAGATTATTTGCTAATGAGATTGCACACCACTCAAGACTAGAAGCACTCTGATAGGCACTGTAATAATTCTGTGCAACAATTGCTTGGAAAATATCTAAATTCTTGTAGTTGGCAATTTCGTTAACCCTACCGCCAGTTCCAAAGTTTCCAGATACAAGAAAAACATTTAATACTTCATCTTCATTTGATGCAGCATTTTGTTCTAACTCAGTGAAAGATCTACTTCCATAAAGAGAAGAGTTTACAATAAAATCAGGGGAAGTAGCTTGCTCAACTCGAAATCTCACATCTGGTATATGACAGTCTGTACCACAAACACATGTTTGAGGGTTTAGAGGACTGGAGATATTGCCAAACAACATATTAACTTTAGATACCAATGAATCTAAAAATTCCAGATCAGCCGCATTATTTTCGAAGTTTCCTGCTTGACCTGGGGTAGAAGAATTCTGAACCACAATAAATTTTATTTCTACTGTTTTTACAGGATCAGTTGCATTGGGTATGAATCTTTCCTGAAGCTTATACCTGTTAGAATTGTTGGCAATATTATCTGATAAACATGTAGAGCCAGATGTTGCATTGGTAGAATTTTGAGTTGAGAGTTCGAAGAAGTATCCGTTATTCCGAAGCATCTTACCTCTTGAGCATTGATGGCTTCACTTGTTAAAAATAAAAGCAATAAAAGAATTACAGGCTTAATATAAAGCCATGAAAGGATTGTAGCTTTTTTCATAAAGCATTAAGGATTTAGATTTGTCGAGCTATATGCTCAAATAGATTTAGGGCGATGAAGCATTACAAAGGGGAAAATGATGCTTAATCGAACATGCTCAGGACTTAGATCATGCCCTTACATGTAGGTTGTGATTTTCCGGTGAGAAGAGGTATAGTTTGCTGAGAAGTGTTTACGAAATAAAATAGGGCTTGAGCATAAATGTTCAGTTTAATACAATTAGGTTATTTTGTTTGTTGGAGTAAAACTAACAATTCCTGTTGAGTAACCAAACAGTTGAGGATGAAACAGGTAAATTTACGGGTGAATTGAAATAAAGTGCTGCTAGACTTAGAGGTATAAAACTTATTCTGGTTTTTTATTCTAAAGGTAAGCCATCAAAGAATTCCTGGATGGTGATTTGATGAATGTCAATGATCTTAAACAAGCTTTTCATACTAATATTCTGACCATTTTCCATTCTCCAGTAATGTTTACGGTCTAAGTCGTTTTTGACAGCAAAGGTTTCATAGCTCGTATATCCCGCAGATTTTCTCAATTCTTTAATTCTTAATCCAATAGCTTTTATTCTCACGGAAAAAACTTCATCTGCGTTCATTTTTCGAATGACGAGAATCTCTTAAAAAATATTTACGGCATATGTGCCGTTTTTTTATATTTGAGGCATAAAAGCCTTAAAAGTGGATAAGAGAAATTTCTAAGGATAAATGGTGATGTAAGGTTGGTTCATTCGCATCAAATTTGACACTCCACTATGCATAGTAGCTCATCTGTGAATAAGATGGAAAAAGGAATAATTTTCTGATGAAAAGGCGGTTGTATAGAAAAACACCGGGAAAGAGGGGAAATTCCCGATGTAATGAACGAAGGCATAATGTTTTCGTTTGTTGTTCCGTAAGAAAAGGCGGGTTGCACCAGTAGCCTGCCTTTTCTTTGTTTTTCAATTGTGAAAAGCACGCGACAGGGCATAAAAAAACAGGGTAAAACCCTGTATTCCTTAGTGGAGCATAGCGGAGTCGAACCGCTGACCTTTTGACTGCCAGTCAAACGCTCTAGCCAACTGAGCTAATGCCCCCAATAAAAAAGCCGCTACAATTGTAGCGGCACAAATCTAATATTTTTCTTTACCTGACAAATTAGCCGTCTTGGTAAATTTCTTCGTAGAGTTTTTTTACCTCAGGATTGTCACTCACTAATAGTCTGGCATCTGCAATAGCATCCTGAGCTTTACCGTACATATTTTTCTCCAGTAAATAATTGGTGTATTCAACTAATGCTTCGGGCACTAAATCTGCAGTAGCTTCTTCCAATGCCTTTTGGGCTTCATATTCTTTTTTAAGGTTTTCCATGGCGACACTAATGTTTTCTTTACCCGATCTTCTATCCCTTGCTTTGAGTTGAGTAACACCTAGCATCAGTTGAACGTTATGATCAGCCGGATCAAATTTTCTGATCTTCTTAAGGTAATAAGAAGCCTTTCTAAAATCGTTGAGGTTATAGTTGTATAATGCTTCTTCTACAGCACGAATTTTTAATGTAGTAAAGAACTCTTCGTGGTCTTCCATTAAAGAAGTTTCATCATCTTTTCTGTAAAGTTTGTAAGCATGTTTCAATGCATTTTTAAAAGCTCTAGGATAGTATTCCGATAGTTCGGGATCTTGAGCTACTTTAAAATAACTCATAGACAAGTATAGATAAGGATCAGGGTCTCGTTTTGTGTTATCCTTTTCTGTGTAACGTTCTGCTTTTTTGATGCATTTCTCGTAATCTCCCATTACGTACAAGTCAAAAAGCTTGTCATATTTTGATTCGTTAAGCTGGGCAAACCCAGTAGAAATAAAAAGAAAAAATAAAGTGACTGCACTTAGTTGTTTATGCATAACTTTTTTTGATTGTTTTATGTTCGAAAAAATCGGTTCAGGCAACAAAATTCACGGATGTGAAAACGAAATGTGCCAGATAATTAAGAACCGCTGAGCCATTAAATTACAAAATGATAACAACTCTTTACGAAAATGGTTCAGTTAACATGTAGAAAATGAGTGAAAAAGGGGTGAATATGAATTAAAAATCAACCCGTTCATTGCCTCTGAATTTTACCACAAAGGCATCAATAAAACCCAATTCGCGAAGCTCGTCTCTTCTTTTGTCAGCAGTTGTTTTGGAGTTAAATTTACCTGAGAAACACCGGATGTAATCCAAATCTTCGATGGTTTTAAAATCAGGAACCTGACTAAAAGCTTTGGTATTTACCTTATTGGAAAAGGCTCCTATTTGTACACTGTAGTATTCTTTTTGAGTAGTTGATGAGAAATTAAACTCTTCGGTCGTTTCTGGTTCTTCTTCAACTCCTCGATCTGTATCTGTAAAGGCTAAAAAGTCAGGATTACCCTCTTCTTGAATTTCGATAGCAGTGTCGGCTTTGGCTATGGATTGATGTGTAGAAACTTCTTCATTTGTTTCTTGAGCAGATAGAGCTTTATCTGCTAAAAGAGAATTTGTTCGGTTGATTCTGTATTTGCTTCCGGTAAATTCAAGCAACCCCGCCTGAACTTCATTACCGAGACCTTCATCAAAGATTAAATCAATTTCTTGCACAGCATAGTCTTCTTTGAACTTATAGTCTTTGGCCGGGAATTGTAGCTCTTTGGTGATATAACCTTCTTTTTCTGCAATGATAACTACTAGTTCGTCTCCGGGATGAATGATGAACTGTAAGAGCCCTTTAGTTTCAGTTTTTTCAAATTTTTTGGAATGATTGACGTACAGTGTATAAGTAACATTCTTAAGCCTTGATTTACCCGAATAAGCCCTCAACTGAACAGTCATATTTGATCTAGACCCAGCGAGGTTGATCAAAGGCAAGATGATAAAAAGAAGTACTAAAACACGGATTTTCATTACTCTACCACTCAAAGCACACAAATTAAGAAACTTTGTGATAGTAATGCAAAGTAAGGCGTATTATTAATAGCCAATTCTTTCTTTGCCTCTCATTAAAACAACAAAGGGATCATTAAAGCCCATATTTTTTAAAGTAGCTAAATGATCTTTGGCTAATGTACGTTGGGTAAACATACCAGAAAAACAGCGCATGTATTCATCACTGCCTTCAATAACCTGAAAATCAGGAATGGCAGAAAAGACATTTGGATCGTAATTTTTTTTGAAAGCTCCTACCTGAACTGAATACCATTCTTTTTCTTCATTCAAAACCGGCTTTGAAGTAGATGAACTAGATGGAGAAGTAATTTCTGAACTACTTTTCTGGGCAGGGATATTATTACCAATATCTGCTAATAATTTTTCTTCCCGCTGCGCTTCAAGTTGTTTTAATTTAAGCTCTTCTCGTTTTTTTAATGTGGTAACGGCAGAGTCTATACTATTGATTCTTTGCTGTGCGTATGCATCATTTGGTTTGGCTTCCAGAGCTATTTCATAATATCCCCGTGAATATTCATATTCCTCCAGAGCCCAGAGCCCATTTCCGTTTTTGATAGCTTTTTGGTAAATCAAAGCGAATTTTTCACTTGCATTATCTTTTTCAGTTGATGAAGAAGCAATAGGAGTTACAGCAGGTTCCTTTTTTTGTTGCTCAAAAGCTATTGAAGAAGTGTCTTTAGCAACAGAAGCTTCAACTTCAATAGTTTTTGAGGCTTCTTCTTTCGGTTGGGCTTCATATTCTCTCCAAATGGTATCAAGGCTTGAAAATATGTATCCACCTTGCCTTCTTGAAAAAGAAAAAGTTCCTCTAATACGGTGAGGACTTTCTTCTTCTAAACGGTCAAACTCAAGGTCTATAATTTGAGAATTGTACTTGCGTGTGAAAGGGTAATCTTTAGTAATAAAGAGAATTTCTTTGCTAATAAACCCTGGCCTTTCAATAATCAGCAGACATTCTGTGTTTTCAGGGTTAATTTCAAACTTATATTTCCCGTTAGAAGAATAGTAGGAATCCTGAACGTTATCGTCAACAACTAAACGGTAGTTTACATCGCTAAGAGGCTCATCTGTATGCAAAGCAGTACACAGTACTTTTAAAGGCTTTTGCGCACTAACGCTAAGCGAAAAAAAGATGGCCAATATTGGACAAAGAGAATACTTGATCTTGGGGACTATCATAGAGTATCACTTTAAGCGAGCCAAGGTAGTGCAATTGGCTTTAAATCACAATGAAATTAGCGTTATAAAATACTGAAAGTTAGAGGGATGTAGTTAAAGTTCTTTTTCAATAGCAACAAGAATGTCATCACTTAAAGGCTTCACTGAAGATGGAAAAGCCTGAACAACTTCTCCATTGCGATTGACCAAAAACTTAAAGAAATTCCATTTTACTTCTTGTTCAACTTTTCCATTATTCGTTTTCTCAGTTAAGAATTGATAGAGAGGGTGTTTATCAGCTCCTTTAACCGTGATTTTTGAAAACATTGGAAATGTCACTCCATAATTCTTTGTGCAAAAAGCCTGAATTTCATCATCAGAGCCGGGTTCTTGCCCTCCAAAATCATTAGACGGAAAGCCTAAAATAACAAGACCTTGATCGTTATACTTTTCGTAAAGTTTTTGTAGCCCTTCATACTGAGGAGTATATCCGCATTCGCTGGCAGTATTTACAAATAAGATTACTTTACCTTTATATTCACTGATTGAAACATCTTTTCCATCAATGGTTGTCATTGTAAACTGGTATACAGTTTTGTCAGTACCTAAAAAAACAAGGCTTAAAATGGAAAGAGAAATTAAAAGTGTTTTCATTTATTTTTTGATAAAACGGTAATAATTCAAATGATTTCAGAGAAACTTTGGGCTCATATAGCTTCAGCACTGAAAATTAGTGAAAAGTTATTAAGGACCAGCATAGTGGCAGGAGGAAGTATAAATGATACGTACAGAGTTGATGCCGAAAATAGAAAATACTTCCTAAAAATAAATGATGATAGAGCGTTAAAAATGTTTGAATTAGAGCAAAAAGGGTTGGCTCTTTTACGGCAAAAATCAGTGAATGTTCCCCAAGTTTATGGTTTGGTTAAATATCAGAACCTTGGCATTTTAGTGATGGAATATTTACCGAAAGGCGTTGCCTTAAAAAGTTCAAGCGAGCAGTTGGGGAAAATGATGGCAGAATTACATCGCAGCTCAAATTTTCATTTTGGATTAGATTATGATAACTATATGGGTGCATTGCCACAATCCAATCATCAGCACAGAAATTGGACTGCATTTTTTATACAAGAACGGCTATTACCTCAAGCAAAATTAGCGGTAGATAATCGACAGTTAGCTAAAGCAGACCTAAATAAAATTGAAGGTTTGAGTAAGATTATTGATACGATCTATCCAGAGGAACCGGTCGCCTTGGTTCATGGAGATTTTTGGGGAGGGAATTATTTGATCACAGAAGATGGCGTACCCTATATTTTTGATCCGGCAGTAGCCTATAGTCACCGAGAAACAGATTTGGCAATGACCTTACTTTTTGGTGGGTTTGATGATGCCTTTTACAGTGGCTACAATGCAATCTATCCGTTAGAAAAAGGCTGGAAAGAAAGAGCAACCCTTACCAACTTATATCCTTTACTCATTCATGTAAATTTATTTGGAGGAAGTTATGTAAGCCAAGTGAAAGCCATTCTACAACAGTGGAGTTAATGGCTGATTAATTATTACGTTGCTGAGCTTTATCTTCATTGTTTTTAACGCCCAGCCCACTTAACATTCCCGAAAGTACACTTCTTAAAACGTATGCAAAGACCGTTTTTTCAGGGTCTCTGTAATGACTAATGTTTCCTTTCATAGGAGTAGGGTCGTTTAATGTTCCTTTTAAGGATAAAGCGGTGTTTCCTGCAAAAACAGCAACATTACGAATTACCCGGTCTTTGAATTTCATTGATTTTACTGCATTGCCTAATTCCAGATGAGGATTGTCTACATTAAACGTTACGTTGCCATTGGCATAAGCGTTATCAGCATGCATATTAAAGGTTAGTTGCTCGACCTCTCCAGATGTAAACTTCACTTGAGCCAATGGTTCTACGATCGTATTCATATTGGGAAGGTTGAGGTGCTGAACCTTTCCTTTTACATTGAAAGCGTCATTTGAATGATTCAACTCAAATGCAGCATTTATTTTAACCTGAGCTGTAGTAGCCAATATTCCGGAAGCATTAACCAACATGTTTGGATGCTTTTGAACCCGTAGACTATCGTTGGTAATGTTAGTGATTAGGCCATTAATTTGCTGAATATCAATGGTAGCTATCTCACGGGTTTTCTTTCCGCGGTCTGCAATATGAACATCCATTTGTTTTACTTCAATAGAGTCAATGTCAATAGCAAGTTGAGTTTCCTTTAAAAAGGTATTGGGAAGTCGTTTTTTTCTTTTGGGGAGGTAATTCAAAGCAAAGTCGCGATAAAGGTTTAATTGTGCCGAATCAATTGTGATTTTCTGGGCCTTTACATGCTTACTAAATGCTAGGTCTAGGTAACTGATTCCGTCTATGCGTAATGTTTTACACTGCAGTTCAGGAAAATCTTGTTGAAAGCCTTTTGTTTGGGCATATTCTTCTTTTGAGATTGTTGGAGTAAGCTGAATGGTTTCAGCAATAAAGTTGTGTTCACTAGAATTAAATGTTGCTTTTTCAGCTTTAAACTGAAGGTATTCATCATGAAGGTAGGCGATGAAGTTTTCCATTTTTAAATTAAAATGCTCAAAATAGATGAAGTGATAAAGAGCTTTGTTGAATTCAAAAGCATCTAATTTCATAGAAATCCTATCTGTATGTGCCAATAAAAGAGTGTCTTTTCCTATTTCATACAAGTCAATGGTTCCGTTGGTTAATAAAAAATCATTGATGAACAGAGCACCAAGTTTCGAAGCTTGTTGAAGAGTACTGTCTTGTTTGGGGGGAGAAGAAATAGAATCTAATCTGGCAAGTTTGTAAAAGGTGAGCTGGGGCTTATCAATGGTTAATTTTCGAATGTTTATTTCTTGATCGAAGATAACTCCAAAAACGTTTCCTAGTCCCAATTCTAGCGCATCAAATTTTACGTTTAAATAAGATTGAAAAGAAAGTGTAGTGTCAAAAAATGTAGCATTGGGAATTAATTCAATTCCATTGACTTTAGCTTTTAATTGGATGATTGAAAAAGAAGCGTTTTCAATTTGAAGTGAGTAAGCTCCATTGGTTTCTTCTTCAACTAGCTCTTCAAGAGATTGAACCAGTTTGGGGGTAATTGTGTAGTAGAGAAGAGCACTTAAAATACCCAAAGAAATCACGATTAAAAGTGAGACTCGAAGTATAATTTTCTTGGTGTTTATTCTTTTCATAAGTGCTAGTACTTCTCTTCTTGGACTAAGGTAAATAAACTCATCTGGGACAAGGTCCCTATGTATATGAATTGAGTTTCTTTGCAAAAAGTTTAAAATATGAATTATCTGTCGGTAGAAAATATCTCAAAGCGCTATGGTGAGCGTGTGTTGTTTGAAGGGCTTTCTTTTGGATTAGACAAAGGACAGAAGTCAGCTCTCATTGCCCGCAACGGAACTGGGAAAACAACGCTGATGAATATTTTGGCCGGATTAGATACGCCTGATACTGGAGAAGTAACTTACCGCAATGAAATTAAAGTAAGTTTTCTACCGCAAGAACCTCATTTTGATCCGCAACAGCGTGTAGGCGATGCGCTTTTTCATAGCGAAGCACCTGCGGTAAAAGCCATTCGTGAATACGAAGAAGCCATAGAAAGCAATGATACTGACAGGATGCAAAAAGCCATTGACAAGATGGATCAGTTAGCGGCCTGGGATTTTGAAGTTCAGATCAAACAAATTTTAACGAAGCTTAAAATTCACCATTTCGATCAAACAATTTCTACATTAAGCGGAGGTCAGAAAAGAAGGTTGGCACTAGCAGGTGTTTTGATTGAAGAGCCAGATTTACTCATTTTAGATGAGCCAACGAACCACTTGGATCTAGATATGATTGAGTGGCTAGAAGAATACCTTCGAACCGGAAACCTCACCTTGCTAATGGTAACGCACGATCGTTACTTTTTAGAAAATGTGTGTGATGATATTTTAGAAATAGACAACGGTAATCTCTATCGCTACAAGGGAAACTACTCTTACTACCTTGAAAAAAAGGAAGAACGTGAGCAAAACCTCAACAGCGAAATATCCAAAGCAAAAAACCTGATGCGCAAAGAATTGGAGTGGATGCGCAGACAACCCAAAGCTCGTGGAACAAAATCAAAAGCCAGAATTGATGCTTTTCACGATTTGAAAGGAACAGCCAGTCAAAAAGTAAAGAAAGACGAGCTGAGTCTAAACGTAAACATGACACGCCTTGGAGGGAAAATACTTGAACTCCATAGTATTGTGAAGCAGTATGGCGATTTCAAAATTGTTGATGGCTTTAGTTATAAGTTTGTCAAGGGAGAGAAAATTGGTATCATCGGACCTAACGGTGTAGGGAAATCTACTTTCTTGAATATGGTGATGGATCTGGAACAACCAGACGGAGGAACCATAAAAACGGGAGAAACCGTAGTTTTTGGTTACTATGCTCAACAAGGGTTGAACTTCAAACCCGGAAAGCGCGTAATTGAAGTGGTGAAAGATATTGCGGAGTTTATTCCTTTAGCTAAGGGAAAAACCTACTCTGCTGCCCAAATGCTAGAACGGTTTTTATTTCCCAGATCGCAACATTATGTCGTAGTCGACAAGCTGTCAGGAGGAGAGAAAAGAAGACTTTACTTATTGACCATCCTAATGAAAAACCCCAACTTTCTTATTCTGGATGAGCCTACTAACGATTTGGATGTGTTGACATTAACCGTTCTGGAAGATTTTCTACAAGAGTTTGATGGCTGTGTGTTAATCGTTACACACGACCGCTTCTTTATGGATCGATTGGTAGACCACGTGTTTGTGTTTGAAGGCGAAGGTGTTATTCGCGATTTTCCGGGCAACTATACACAATATCGTTTGAAAAAAGCCGCTGAAGATGCGGAAGAGAAAGCCCGAAAAGCAGAAGAGAAAACAACCAAAGAAGAAGCAAAACCTGTTGAACAAAAAGCTCCGGCAGAGAAGAAAAAACTCTCTTACAAAGAGAAACGAGAGTTTGAAATGCTTTCGGGTGAAATAGAAAAGTTAGAAACAGAAAAAGCTGAATTAACAGCGCAACTCAATTCCGGAACATTAGACCATGAGGCTTTGCAAAAAGCCGGTGAACGCATTCAGGAAGTCATCGATTTGTTGGATGAAAAAGAACTACGTTGGTTAGAATTGTCAGAGTTGGCCTAGTTTCCCCTGTTTATTTAACATTATTACAATAATGAAGTCGGAGAGCAACTTTTGATTTTGATAATTTTGCCCGTCTTTTTCCTTTTTATTTTGATACATCAATTATGAAGTTCAACGAAAAGTTGAAATACAATGATTTTCCACTCTATCTGCTAGCAATTGCACTGCTGATTCCCTCGCTTTTTATTGGGTTAGGCTACATGCCATTGATGAGTGATGAAGGCATTAGAGCATTAGTGGCTATCGAAATGGATTTTGAAGGGAACTACTTTACGCCTACTATAAATGGGGTAAATTATTACAATAAGCCTCCTTTGTACAATTGGTTAATCCTTAGCTTTTTTAACTTCTTTGATTCGCACTCATTGTACGTTTTTCGTTTGGCCAATGTATTTATGGGGTTGCTTTACGGAGGTGTGATTTATCTGTTTTCGAGAAAAATATTTGACCCTAAAAATGCAATCCTCACGGCACTTTTGTTTTTGACGTGCGGGCGTGTTTTGTTCAATGATTTTTACTTAGGACTTATTGCGCTAACACAAGCATTGGTATTGTTTTTCAACTTTTATGTCATTTATGAAGGCTATAGAAAACAGCGCTATTTATTGCTATTTACCATTTCATACTTGTTAATCGCATTAGCGTTTTTAATGAAAGGTTTCCAAGGAGTAGCGGCACAGGCGGTAACCCTATTGGTGTTCTTTAGTTGGAAGAAAGATTTTAAGCGACTTTTCTCTTGGCAGCACATTGTTGGGATGTTGCTATTTATAGGTGTTATTTCTGCCTACATGTATACCTATTATACGGTAAACCCGGAAAGCTTCCTTTACTACGTATCTACGTTGTGGAATCAATCAGAACAGCGCACATTTATGAACTATTCTTGGGTAGATAATGCTGTTCATTTCATCAGTTATCCGGTTAAAGTGCTGTATGAGGTTCTTCCCTATGGTTTTATGTTTTTACTGCTCATTCGAAAAGATCTGATTGCTAAAATCAAAGAGAACAATATCATTGTGTTTGCTGTGCTCATGTTTATTGCAAATAATGTGGTTTACATGCTATCGCCTTATTGGCATGCGCGTTACATTTTCTTTTTGCTACCGTTGTTGTTTGTAGTATTTGTGTACTTCTACAATGAGTGGCATTCGGGCAACCCAAAGCTGGTTCGTTTTGTCAACCAACTGTGGTTTTGGCTTGCTGCTATAGCATTGTTAGTATTGTTGGTTTTTCCGCTAACCCCTTATGCCGAAGGAGTAAAAAATACCTTTTGGGTGTGTTATGGGTTAGCACTTCCGGTAGCCGGAATTTTATGGACAATGCGTAAAATGCCTCAGAGCAATTTAATTCTGTTTGTAATTGTAGTGATTATCGGGAAATATGCCTCAGATTTTGTTTTTGTTAAGGTATATTCTCATAACATTAAAGAATACAGACACAGAGATTTGGCAATCAAAGTTGGGCAAATGACTCATGGCAAGCCGCTTTATTTGTTTAAATCATTTCCCATATCAGAAGACGTTTCGTTTTACATTTCCAGAGAGCGTAAGGAAGTATTGGCTAGAGAACATACGCTTTATGATACAACCAGCTATTACATCATGTCATCAGCACAAAATAAACTGGTGAATGACCTTGCTTTACAGTATGAGCGTAAATTCATGTTTAACACACGCAATGAAAAAGACACGCTTTACTTAGTTCAGTTTAAACAGCCTTATAACTTGCCAGAATAAAATCAGAACTGGGGACAAGGAGCCATAATGTATCTTCTGCGTCTTCTTTTTGGTTTAGCCCATTCGTAAATCAAACTGATTTCATGAGATCCGCCTGTGTTTAACCACAGTTTGGAAAGAGTCATGTCATAAGAATAAGCAAATCTCCAGCGATCCATATCATAACCTACGATAACAATTAAAGCATCATGGTTCATAGCAGATGACTCGTTGTTTTTGATGATGGGAAGACCTCGGTACCAAATTCCCAGAACCAATGGCTTGTATTGAAAATACCCTCCTAAATCAAACTGATCCCATTTGCGCTGGGCTTTGTAATTAGCAGCTATGGTTAAACTGGTAATGTCTACTTTTTTAACAGACCTTCTCAGCGAAATGTGGTAGCCTACATGAACCGAATGCCTGGCAGGTAAACGGTTTTCATCGTCTAAAAGAGAGTTGTTGGGCTCGTTGAGGTGCATAACGCTATACCCTGCCCAAAAGTTAAGTCCGTAGACTAAAACTCCAGAGGAAACGTCCATATAAGTTACCTGTTCCCTAATTAGTCCGGAAGCATAACTGGTGTTTGATCCTGTATACAACTGATCGCCAAAAGTTAGCTTGCTCCAATCCAAGTCGCGTACAACATAACCCAGTGAAATAGCAGGTCTGGCTGCTACTTTTCTCGAAATTCTAATGGTATAAGCATACGCTCCATTTATCTCTGTATAACGCAATCCTCCGGTTCCGGCTTTGTCGTAGTTCACACGAAGACCAACACCACTGTTTAAGTCTTGTACATTGGCATCGTAAGAAGCCGAATAACTAATAAAAGCACCGGGTATTGACGGCCACTGATTTCTAAAATTAGCTACAAATCTGTTTCCTCTGGTATTTCCTGTAAAAGCAGGATTTAAATACATTGGGTTTGAATAAAACTGTGAATATTGAGGATCTTGAGCAGATGAAGTTTTACTCCAAAGTAATGTAACCCCCAAACACATGGATAGTAAAAGTATTCTTATCATCGCAATAGAGTTAAATCACCAACAACAGTATCAGTATCGCCATTAGAGAATACGGCCTCAGCTTTAAAGACATAAACGTCTTGCTGACACAATTCTCCACGGTAGTAGCCGTCCCAACCTTGTTCAATATCAAAGGTTTCGAAGATGAGTTCACCCCATCGATTGTAAATCATCAGATGGTATTCAACCACACCTTCACTCACAGGATAGAAAATATAATTGTCAAGATTATAGTCACCATAATAACCTCCAGAAGGGCCTGAAGGGTCGGGTGTAAACACATTGGGGTAACTGATTTTCCCTCCGGTTTCGGCCGTGATGGGAATATTGGAAGTGAAACTATCGGTACAACCCCATTCGTTATCTACTCGAAGTGTTACATAATATTCACCAATTGTTGTGTATTGGTATTGCGGAGACTCTTCTTCACTGGTTCCGCCATCGCCAAAACTCCAATCAAAAATGGTAGCATTATTAGATAAGTTGAGGAATTGAACCGGTTGTCGCGGAATTTGCACATTAGAAGGTCTGAAATCAAAGTAAGCTTCAGCATTCGGATGTACCACCACAATTTCGTCTT
>CERC01003890.1_pt1 | contig 17973 bp, 15 predicted proteins | sample 530921 | NCBI WGS metagenome assembly CERC01 (sample SAMEA2621099, study PRJEB7988) | marine metagenome | isolation source: saline water (ENVO:00002010), including
AAAACAGATACATTAGATACGGCGCTTCCATCGAGTTACCCCGCAGCACTGCAATTGATAAATGGCGAAGATAGTAACGTTGATATAGATGGAAAAATTTATGGTATAGATCTGTTAGAAAGTGACCAAGTTATCGGTGGTCAAAGTTATGATGCAGGGACCATATTTCTCTCGTTTGATAACGATGATAATGATGGAGTAGGCGTTACTAATCAGTTAGTTGAACGTAATGATATTGTTGCATTATCTGTGACTAAAACAACGCTCGGTGCGGGCCTAGGTAATGCGAGTGCTACGGCAGCTTTGTTATTCGATGGTAATGACCCTAGTGATAATGATGTTAACTTTGATACCGGTAATGAAACGATTGATGGCTTCAGTTTCACTCATGATTCTTCTGGCGTAAATAATCCTCCTACATTAAATACTAATAGCTTTAGCCTTATCGAAGGGGCTTCTGTGACGGTTACCAGTGCAATGTTATCGGCTACCGATTCTGATAATGCTGATGCCGGTTTAAGTTATGACTTTTCTTCTATCCTTGGTGGCGAGTTTCAGTTAACCACTAATCTTGGTGTTACAGTAACAACGGTCACGCAAAACCAAATAGATAATAATGAAGTTATTTTCATCGATAATGGAGATGAAACCGCACCTAGCTTTAGTTTTACAGTGAGTGACGGTACCAATACTACTTCGATTACGTCAGCGGTTATCACTTTTACTTCATTGAATGACGAACCTACCCTCAGTTTAACTGCAAGTAACCCTACCTTTACCGAAGGCGGTAGCGCGGCCTCACTTTATAGCGGCTCGAATGCTAGCACGATTGAATCTGGTGAAACTTTTATCGGCTTAACGTTCACCGTCACCAATGTCACCGATGGCGCGAGTGAAGTATTGAACATTGATGGTAAAGCCATTGGCTTAACCAATGGCAACAGCGGCAGCAGCACCGGCTTTAGCTACAGCGTGAGTGTGAGCGGCACCACGGCGACGGTTACATTAAGCGCAGGCACAGCCACCGAAGCCCAGATGAATGCACTGTTGGATAGCATGAGCTACCAGAACAATGATGCAGATCCGACAACCGCTAACCGAGTGATCACACTTGCTGCTCTTCAAGACAGTGGTGGAATTGCTAACAGTGGTGATGACAGTTTAGCGCCAAATATCGCCTCTACAGTGACCGTGTTAAGTGTTAATGATCTACCAGCAGTTGCTGCTAATAATTTAGTTGTAAATCAAGGGCAGACTCTGATCGTAACCAATTCCCATTTGTCTGCAACGGATGCTGACGACTTAAATGCTTCGGTAGTGTTTGTTATTAATTCAATTTCGGGGGGCTCCTTTGAAAATATAGCTTTTCCAGGTGTAGAAGTTGTTAGCTTTACCCAAGCTCAAGTGACTGCGGGGCAGATACAATTTGTGGATGACAACGACAGCGTTGCACCTATTTTTAATTTTTCGCTAGATGATGGGAAAGGGGTAAGCGGCCCCTTCAATGGGCTGGTATCTTTTACTGAAACTGTTGTAAGCGAAGAGCCTGTTCTAGATGAACCGGTAGTAGATGAACTGATACCTGAAGAAGTGGTGCTTGAAGAAGCGCTATCTCCCGAAATTGTCATTGAAAGTGATGATGAAGTAGAGCAGGTGGATGAAGAACCAGAGGCTGAAACTGAAACAGTGATCCAGCCAGAAGTGGTTGATAACAATACAACCTCATCGCTTATTGTAGAAAGCTCAACCGCTAAACCTTTAACTCCAGCTGATGTGGTATTTGATCAATCATTGCCTGATACAGAGCCTAAGAAGATAAGTATTGTCGTGGCTGAAAGCGTTGCTTCGGTTTCACAATTAAAGGTTAGTTGGGCTGCATTAGCTGATCCTCTACTGCTTATTAAATCAGATCGGTTTATGGATAGTTTGTCTAATCTAGATGACGATATGCAAAAAACGATTTCTTTAGATGCGATGGTGCTTGGATCTGGAGCTGCAATATCTACAGGTCTGTCTGTGGGCTATGTGGCTTGGCTGCTGCGTAGTGGCATTATTTTAACGAGTGTACTTTCTTCCTTGCCTGCTTGGCGTTTTATTGATCCTTTACCTGTTTTGTCACGAATGGGAGATCAGGTTGAAGAGGGTGAATCACTTGAAGATATGGTGTCATCAGAAGATACATCTAATGAAACAGGTCATCGCACAGACAATGATCCAGATATAAACAAATAATGTTAGCTATGAATCTAACCCTTTAATTAATAAGGCATAACTTTGCTCGATAGTATTTTTGGAAAGCACAGTGCAAAAGTTCGTATGGCGATAGGCCAAGTGAGCATTCTTGTCAGCTTAGTTCTGATCTCAGTTTTGCTAGGAATTTTTCCAGATGAAGCGAATGTTGAGCGCAAGGCTAGGCAAGCTATTGCGGAAACTGTTGCTGCAAAAGGCTCATTGTTTATTACACAGTCTGATAGTCAGCGTATGGAAGCTACACTGCAGGTTATAGTGGAGCGAAATCCTAGCTTATTATCAGCAGCGGTAAAGCGTGGAAATCGATTGTTATCTGAGATCGGTGATCATGTTCAGCATTGGGAGGTAATCGAGGATTCTCTGTCTAATAATTCACAGGTACTTATTCCTTTGTGGTCAGGAGAGCAAAAATGGGGGCAAGTGGAGCTTCGTTTTACTCCAATTTTAGACACAGGTGTGAGGGGATTTATTACCAGCCCTGTTTTCCTATTTATTACATTTCTATCACTCACGAGTTTTATCGCCTTTTTCTTCTATCTTGGAAAAATGTTGAAACATTTAGACCCGTCCCAGGCCGTGCCTGATCGTGTACGTTCGGCTTTAGATACCATGGCTGAAGGGTTGTTGGTTTTGGACCGGAATCAAAACATTGTTTTAGCCAACCAAGCCTTTTCCACGATGGTAGAAAAGCCAGCTGAAAAACTCGTTGGGATTAAAGCATCTACTTTTCCATGGAAGAACGACCAGAATGAAGCACTGGGAAAAGAAGCGCCCTGGAAACTATCGATAGAAACGGGACAAGTCATAATGAATGAGGTTGTTCGTCTCCGTTTACCTAATGATGAAAAGTTAACCTTTATGGTGAACTGTTCTCCCGTGTTAATACCCGGCGGAAAAGTTGGCGGGGTCATGGTGAGTTTAGATGATGTAACCTTATTGGAAGAAAAAGAGATAGAACTGCGTCGATCTAAGGAGGAGGCCGAGGCGGCTAACCGAGCAAAAAGTGACTTTTTGGCAAATATGAGCCATGAAATTCGTACACCGATGAATGCCATATTAGGCTTTACTGAACTTTTGCGTCGAGATCAGAAGAAGTTACAACCGAATCAGCTGGACCATCTCAATACGATATCTAATAGCGGCCAACATCTGCTGGATCTTATTAATGATATTTTGGACTTGTCTAAAGTTGAAGCTGGGCGGCTTGAGGTCGAACGTATCGATTGCAAACCTGTACAGCTGATTCAACATGTTTTACAGATTATGAAAGTTAAAGCCGATGAAAAAGGCTTAGGGCTTACATTTATTGCTGACAGCTCAATTCCAGAACAGATATGTACAGACCCCGGACGTATTAGGCAGATTTTGACTAACTTGATTGGTAATGCGATTAAGTTCACGGAAGAGGGTAATGTTACGGTTCGCTTGCGTATGCGTCAAAAGCAGATGGAGATAGATGTTGTCGATACGGGGATTGGAATGACTCAGCAGCAAGCCGACTCCGTTTTTGAGGCATTTGTTCAAGCTGATAGTTCTATTACTCGGCGTTTTGGAGGTACGGGGTTAGGGTTATCTATTAGCTATAAATTTGCACATGCCTTAGGTGGAGATATTCGAGTAAAGAGTCAGCCTAATAAAGGAACAACATTTACTCTGGTTCTAGAGGTGGAGGAGGTACTTAATAGCGCATGGTTACAGCCTGAAGAGCTTGAGTTCCACATCGAGGCTGAAGAGCCCGAAATGCAAACAGAGTGGGTGTTTCCTGCTGCTCATATTTTGGTTGTTGATGATGGTCATGAAAACCGGGAACTTATTAAGTTAGTCCTATCGGATCTAGGATTAAGCTGTGAAACAGCGGTACATGGTCAAGACGGTTTAGAAAAAGCGACGGCGGGTCATTTTGATCTGATCTTGATGGATGTACAAATGCCCGTTATGGACGGCTATACGGCTGTATCAGAAATGCGTAAAGCGGGACTTGAGCAATCAGTAGTTGCTTTAACCGCACATGCTATGAAAGGTATTGAGAGCCGTTGTATGGATGCTGGGTATAGTCACTATATGACTAAGCCAATAGATATTAATAAGCTAATCAATTTATTGGCAGATCTTCTTGGCGGCCAGCAAAAAGAGAATGTTCAAGCCGAGCCTACGCTAAGCGAGGAAGGGATACGGACAGTAGATGCGAATACAAGATCTGAATTAGTTGAGCAGGATGCTGAGCTTACACCGATAATATCTGCTTTACTAAAACAGAGTCCTAAATATAGAACGCTAGTGATTCGTTTTGTCGAGCGCTTAGGGACAAAGCTATCTGAGATGGAAACTGCGATGCAGGACGAACAGTATGCTGATTTGGCAGATCTTGCACATTGGCTGAAGGGTTCGGCGGGCAGTGTTGGGTTAGGCGATTTTACTGAGCCAGCAGCTGATTTAGAGGAGGCGGCTAAGGAGTTTAATAGTCAGCTTGTTAAGACTAAGTTCATTGATATTTGTAGATTATCTGAAAGAGCAAAGGCGGGTTTAGTTTTAAATGAAGATGAATCTACTATCTCAGGTTCACCTGATGCGGGTGTGGTCGATCGAGAAAATACGGCTGCTAGTCAGATGAAAATTGATCAGGATGAGAATGTTAGTTTAGGTTATTCTAATATAAATAATGTAGTAAACGATGACAATTGTGATAATGTGATTACATCAAGTTTACTTAGATCGAATGAGAAGTTTAGGCCCATAGTTGTGCAGTTTCTGGCGCGATTAGATGAGAAGCTATTATTAGCTGAGCAAGCGTCCCAAGAGCAAGACTTAATGCAGGTGGCTGAAGTTGCTCATTGGTTAAAAGGATCAGCAGGAAGTGTTGGTTTCCACGACTTTACTGATCCTGCTGTTCAACTGGAGCAGTACGCAAAAGAAAAAAATAATAGGGGTGTAATAACTTCGCTAAACTTAATACAGCAGATGAAGAAACGTATTGAAGTGTAATGATGGATTATTAAGGACTGAGGCGTCGCAATGACAGAAGTAACAACATTGCATAATTCAGTAATCATGATGGTTGATGATGAATCCATTATGGTCGAACTGATTCAGATGTTCCTTGAAGAAACGGGATACAAACGGTTCTATGGCATTTCTGATTCTTTAGAAGCGATTAGTGAAATACACCTTAGGAAGCCTGATATTCTGTTGCTAGATTTAGTGATGCCCGGTATTAATGGTTTTGAAATACTGAAACAACTCAGAGCACACCCTCAAACGGCCCACTTACCGGTCGTTGTTTTAACCTCATCAAGTGATTGTGAAACTAAACTCAAGGCTTTAGAACTCGGTGCGACTGACTTTTTGGCGAAGCCTGTAGATCAAAGTGAGTTGGCTCTTCGCATCAGAAATACCCTTACATTTAAGGCCTACCAAGACCAGCTCGCTTATTATGATTCTTTAACAGGGCTTCCTAACCGTAGACTTTGTTTGGAGCGTCTCAATAATGCTATTTCTCGTTTTCAAAAAGTAAATGGCTTTCTATCTGTACTTAATATTAGGTTAGGCCATTTCAGGAAAGTGGCTGATACTTATGGCCCTGAAATTAGTGATGCGCTCTTGAAAGAAGTATCAGAGCGTTTACTCGATTGTGTTCGTTCTTCTGATATTGTTTCCCATGGTGGGGATTATGATCCTAGCCGTATTACAGCGCATTTAGGTGGTGATGAGTTTTCGATTTTATTAACCCGTATTCAAAATGAAAATGATGCGTCGTATGTTGGCGAACGCTTAGTCCAATCTTTTGATAAACCTCTGTGTGTTGAAGGTAGAGAGATATATATGCCTCTGAGTGTTGGTATAGCGGTGTATCCTAGTGATGGTGATAATGCTGAAATATTACTGAGTCGGGCGAGTAGTACCGCTGACTTGGTTGTTGATGAAGGGGAAAATGGCTTTCAATTTTACTCGGATGAAGCAAATACTCATCTGAAAGAAAAAATGGAGTTAGGTCAAGATCTGCGAAAGGGGCTATCGAATAAAGAGTTTTACTTAGTGTATCAACCGCAGGTTGATGCCGTTTCTCAAAAGGTTAAAGGTGCTGAGGCTTTATTACGTTGGAACCATCCTTCAAAAGGCGTTGTCGCACCGAATGTGTTCATTCCTTTAGCAGAAGAAAATGGACTTATGATTGAGTTAGGCACGCGAGTCTTAAGGGAGGCTTGTCAGCAGTCGGTATTATGGGAAAAAGAGGGAATTGAAGATTTAACGGTTGCTGTAAATGTATCAGGGCGTCAGTTTAAAGCGGATAATTTCTTTGATACAGTAAAACGAGTGATCGCTGAAACGGGTGCTGCCCCGTCTAATATTATGATCGAAATTACGGAAAGTTTGGCGATGTCTGATGTTCATCAGGCGATTGCTGTTCTTCTTCAGTTAAGGGGTTTTGGGATATCGGTATCGGTTGATGATTTTGGCACAGGTTATTCGTCATTGAGTTACTTAAAAGATTTTCCTATTGCTGAATTAAAAATAGATAAAGCATTTGTGGATGGTCTACCAGATAATCTAGGTGATCAGGCTATATCCTCTGCTATCATCTCGATGGCAAAAAAATTAGGTTATAAAATAGTGGCAGAGGGTGTTGAAAATAAACAGCAGGCTGATTACTTGAGTTTTGTTGGTTGTGATTTAATTCAAGGGTATTTTTATTCTAAACCTCTTTCAGTTAAGGAATTTAGTGAGTTCTATTTTCGTGAAGATACAGTGCTCATTCAGGGAGCTCAACTCTAATGCTATTGACGGATAGTCCGCATAAGTCAGCGGACTTAAGCCAAGCTAAAATTTTGATGGTCGATGATGAGCCGAGTACGTGTGAGCTTATCGAGATTTTTTTAACCGACGCTGGATACCATAATTTTACAGCTATCCAAAAGCCGACTGAGTTTTTTACTCAGCTGGAAAGGATTCAACCTGATCTTATTTTGTTAGATCTGCTGATGCCTGAAATGGATGGCTTTCAAATTCTTCAACAACTACGACAGGGTGATTCTACCCGTTACTTACCGGTTATTGTATTAACAGCAGCATCAGATCCTGAAACAAAGCTGCGATGTTTAGAGCTTGAAGCTACAGAATTTTTGGCAAAACCGGTTGATCAAGGGGAATTGGTATTAAGGGTTCGAAATACTTTAATGGTCAAGGCCTATCAAGATCAGCTGGCATATTACGATGATCTAACAGGCTTACCCAATCGGCACTTATTTGCTGATCGTCTTAATTGGTCTCTAGAACAGAGCCAGTTCAATAAGAGTAAGGCTGCGGTCTTGCACCTGAGTTTAGATAAATTTCGATCAATAAATGAATCTTATGGACCCAGAATGGGTGATAGGTTACTTAAAGTTGTATCTGATCGTATTCTTGGTTTTTTGAAACAAACGGATGTGGTGAAGCGTGCAGGTGATGAAGATCTTTGGAAGTCGGTCGCACGCACCAATGGAGATGAGTTCTCCATCCTACTCGCATCGGCAAGTCGTATAGAAGACGCATCTTTTATAGCAGCAGGCATAGTCGATGTGGTTGGCCAGCCTTTCTTATTAGATGGTATTGAATGTTATGTGAGCTGTAGTATCGGCATTGCGATGTGCCCAGAAGATGGAATTGCAGCTAATGATATTCTCATGAATGCAAGTAATGCATCTCAATATGCAAAGCAACAGGGTGGTAACTGTTTCCAGTTTTTTGCATCGGATGTAAACCGTCGTTTGAAAGAAAGTCTCCATATTCAAGGGCAGATGCGTAAAGCTATAGTGCAAAACCAGTTTGAACTTCATTATCAACCTCAAATATCTAGCTTTAATCATGATGTCATTGGTGTCGAAGCACTACTTCGCTGGGAACATCCTGAATTAGGCGCTATTTCGCCCTCTTATTTTATTCCTTTAGCTGAAGATGCAGGATTGATTGTCGAGATTGGGGAGTGGATTTTTAGGCATGTTTGCTGGCAAGCAGCTAAGTGGCAGAATGAGTTAACTAAAGATTTTAAAGTTTCCACAAATGTGTCCAGCATTCAACTGAGTTCAGCTAATTTTGTGCCTTTTATTAAACAGTGCATTGAAGAATCAGGTGTTGATCCTAAAAAGGTAGTGATTGAAATTACCGAAAGCATCGCAATGGCTGATTTTGATAATAATTTATCGATTCTGAAACAGATTACTGATTTAGGGCTAACGATTTCAATTGATGATTTTGGTACTGGTTATTCCTCTTTAAGCTACATAAAGAACTTCCCTGCAAAAGAGATCAAAATTGACAAGCACTTTATTGATGGTATTCCTAGTGATAAAGGGGATGTCGCGATTGTCGATGCAATTATTACAATGGCGCATAAGCTTGATTTTACTGTAGTTGCTGAAGGTGTTGAAACCGATCTGCAAGCAGGTTTTCTAGCAGGGAGAAATTGTGATGTGTTACAGGGGTATCATTTTCATAAGCCTCTCACATTAGTAGAGCTGAATAAATTGATTGTGTAAGCTTTTTAGTAGCTGATTAAGTTTCTAGAGCTTTTCATTGTGCGTCATTTTCTAAATATATTCTTAGTTTTACTTTATGAATGCCTGTCTCTCAGGCTAGAAAATGCGGCTTACATTTCTTAGTGTGGGGTTAAACGTTGTTGTAGGCCATCAAAGCACGGGCAAATTGATCCTATCCCTTAATAAACCATTCATCTTTTTGATCTCGCACAGCTTTTTATCGAAATTCAATCTTATGGCTACTATCTACTGAAAGGGTGTGTCCAGTAATGTACTAGTATTGTTTATAGTCAGAGAGCTGGAGATCTCATGGGAGACCTTAAGGTAAACCGATTAATTATTTTATTGGTTTGGGGTGTTCTATCTCTCCTTGTTATCGCGTTGGTGAGTGTTTACGGATATACCTATTATTCGGAACACGTGAAGTTCCAGTCCTATCTGCAACAACTAGAATCTCAAGTTCTTGATCAAGAAAAACTGCATACGAAAGAAGAAACGGATAAAGCCGCAAATAAAGTGGAAGCGGCGTTTATAAATACAAAAGATTTTCTTAAAGACAGTGCTCGCTTAGAAGTGAAAAGGGGCATTGATGTTATAAATCATCTACATACCAGCTATTCGAGCACGCTTCCTCAAAGTGAATTAAAAAACCTAATCAAAGAAGCTATAAGACCTGCGCGCTTTTTTATGGGAAGAGGGGCTTGTTACTTTGTCCTGTGATGTAATACCTTAGTGAGTATAAGTTTCCATATAAGAAGAATTATTTAGGAAGGATGGAATGAAAGACGGTATTAAAAGAGCGATTACTATCTCTACGTTAGGTTTAGCCTTAACAGCACCTTCTGTGATGGCTCAAGAGCAGGTTTCACTGTTTGCAGCAAACAGTTTGCAAGTGGCATTAATGGAAGTAACCGCTGATTTTAACAAAGCTAATCCGCTAGATATTAAGACTAAATATGCCTCAAGTGACCTGTTGGGGAAAGCGATAGCCGGTGGGGAGCAGGCTGATGTTTTTGTATCGGCTAATATGGGGGCTCCTCAGAAGCTAGAAGCACAAGGTTGGGGTGGGCCAGCTGTTATGTTTGCCCGCAATAAGCTGTGTGCGCTTGCTCAGCCAGAAGTGAAAGCCAGTACGGAGACTCTGATAGAAGCCATGTTGGATGATAATGTTCGAATTGGAGCATTTACACCTAAGGCCGATTCAAGTGCTGAATACGTTTGGGAAATGTTAGCCAAAGCTGAGATTGTAAAGTCCGGGAGCTTTAATGTTTTATCTAGAAAAGTACTGACTTTAAACACAGACGAAGAGAGCCATAAAACCCCCAAGGCGCTAAATCAATATGCGATGGCTATGGATGAGAAAAAAACGGATCTACTTTTGACTTACTGCACAAATGCTTTCTTAGCGAAGAAAGATCTACCCTCATTACAGGTTATTCAGATTCAGCCTGAGATGCTTGTTGGTGGCGATTACGGTTTACTGGTAAGAAAAGAGGCACCTGAGAGCGCATGGAAATTGGCGAAGTATATTTTGTCGCCAGAAGGCCAGAAAACGCTGAACTCATACGGTTTTGTGACGATTCCGTCTGATAAAAAATAAGTCGTTATCTCTAAATAATAGATTGTGTCAGCAGGGTTATGGACGAATACCTTAACCCCGCTGGCAGGTCATACTCTCTTCTATTTTTGACCTTATTTCTCGCCTAAGAAACCACCGGTTTGGTGTGCCCAAAGTTGTGCATAAATCCCTTTTGACTGGATTAATGCTTGATGATTACCTTCCTCAGCAATATCTCCTTGATCTAGTACGACCAAACGATCCAAAGCGGCAATGGTGGATAGACGATGGGCAATGGCGATAACCGTTTTCCCTTGCATCAACTTGTACAGGCTGGCTTGAATCGCCGCTTCGACTTCTGAATCCAGTGCGGACGTCGCTTCATCCAATATGAGAATAGGGGCGTCTTTCAATAAGACACGTGCAATAGCGATACGTTGGCGTTGACCACCGGAGAGCTTAACACCACGCTCACCCACATGGGCATCGTAGCCACAGCGTCCTTGAGGGTCGGTTAGGCCAAGAATAAAATCATGTGCTTCAGCTTGTTTAGCTGCTGTAATCATCTCATCCTCATTGGCATCAGGACGTCCATAGAGAAGGTTCTCACGAACAGATCGATGAAGCAGAGCCGTATCTTGCGTCACCATACCGATGTTGGCACGTAATGAGTCCTGAGTGACTTGGCTTAAGTTTTGCCCATCAATCTTAATACTGCCGGATTCCACCTCAAAGAAGCGCATCAGCAGATTTACAATAGTCGATTTACCCGCGCCAGAGCGCCCGACTAAACCAATTTTTTCGCCAGGTTTAATCTTAAGGTTTAACTGCTCAATAACCTTTTTGTCTTCGCCGTAATGAAAGCCAACTTGATCAAAATGGATCTCGCCTTTTGATACCTTAATCTCTTTGGCATCGCTTTTATCTTGAATCTGAAGAGGCTGCGATAAAGTGGCCATACCATCCGCTACGGTGCCTATATTTTCAAACAGTGCACTGATCTCCCACATGATCCAATGGGCCATGCCGTTCAGGCGAAGTGCTAACGCGACAGAGATTGCAATGGCACCAACAGAGACGGAATCTTCCATCCAAAGCCAGATTGATAACGCCGCCACAGAAAAAGAGAGTAGGTGGTTTATACATTGAACGCTTAAGTTGAGTCCTGTCGCTAGGCGCATCTGAATGTGGACAGTACGCATAAACTCATCCATACCTTCTTTAGCGTATTCCGCTTCTCGGTTGGTATGCGAGAATAGTTTGACCGTTACGATATTGGCGTAAGAATCGACAATACGGCCGGTCATCATAGAGCGTGCATCGGCTTGCTCTGTGGATATCTTTTTTAGCTTGGGTACAAAATAAGATTGGATTGCAATGTAGCACACGAGCCAGATCAGCATAGGCAGCGTTAGCAGCCAATCGGATTGGCCAACTAACACCAGCATGGAAAAGAAATAGACAATCACAAACATCATGACGTCTAGTAGTTTCATCACCGATTCACGAACGGATAAAGCTGTTTGCATCACTTTGGTTGATATGCGCCCAGCAAAGTCATTCGCATAAAATGACACACTCTGCTTGAGTAAGTAGCGATGCGCCAACCAGCGAATCGACATAGGGTAGTTACCTAGAAGCGTCTGGTGGGTAATTAATGAATGTAAAAGTCCCGCAAGAGGAAGTGCAACCAGCGGCACTAAGCTCATTAATAGAAGCGTATCGGCTTGTTGGTTTAAAAAGCTCTCTCGGTCCTGAGTCGATAGCCAGTCTACAAGCTGCCCCATAAACCCAAATAGCGTGACCTCTAAAATCGCAATGGTTGCCGTTAATAAAGACATCAGAATAAGAGGGCCTTCAGCGCCTTTCGTGTAGTGGCGACAAAACGCGTAAATACCTTTAGGTGGTTGGCCGGGTTCTGCTGGGGGAAAGGCGGGGATCAGCCTTTCAAAAAATGAAAACATAAAATATCTCAGTTGAACGATTAAATTGAGCTATATAAGTAGAGCTATCTAGTAAGTAGAGCTATTAAGTAGAGCTATGTCACAGGGCTAAAGGTTGAATCGTTGGGTATCAGTGTCATGTTTGAACAAAAAATCATTTTAAAGAGGGTGAACAGTGATAACAAAGGCGTTAGTCATTTATAAAAAGCTTAGTCGGATATCACTTTTAACGCGTCACCTAACTTAATTTCACCGGTCTTGAGTATTTTGCAGCACAGACCACCGTGGCCAAGCATCGCGCTAACACCTCCAGCGCCTAAAGCGGTTTCCATTCTACTGCAAGGGTGGCAGAGTGCTGTCGCTTCAAAAATAGCTTCCCCAATGCTGAACTGTTGATATCTTAACGCATTGAGGTTAATTCCTGATACCACTAAGTTTCTACGTAACAGCTCAGGGACGATATTTTCTTTCTGGCTGTAGATGGCAATTTGTTGAATGAACTCTTCTGAAATTAGAGTCACTTGCCGCGCTGAACCTAAGGTTTTCGTACAGCGGTGATCACCTTCCAAACCACTATCCTTAATCGCAATGACGCTCTCCAATGAGTGCATATCTTCCTTACGTGTATGTCTCACGCCTATCCACTTCAGATGACCTTCAGGTAATGACTTTGCATAGCGTAGAAAAAGCGTTTGCAGACTCATACTGACCTCGCATTAGAGTTTTTCATAAACAGGAAAGTTTACTCCCCATCTTGCTTAGCGATGACATTGAAATCCTCTTCGGTTATGGAGGATTCATCATCGAGCACAGACCGTTGAATCAAAAGTTCTATAGGCTGACAGCAAATCTCACAGTCTTGAATCATCTGCTGGTCAACATCTTGGCTTGGATCCATCTCTACAGAGTTTTGTTCCATGCAATAGGGGCATTCAAATTGCAGAATCATGCGTATCTCACATTAGAATCAAGCTTATCTGACATTAAAAGCAGCCTTTTTAACAAGTAAAAAGCGCTTGGGGATAACCTTTTCTAGACAGCGAAATACAGTGAAGGTTCCGTAATAGGATTATTAGTGACTGTGTACTTAGGGATTAAAATGATCATTCTTTTGAATAATATTGTTACTTTTAAAGGAATGGCCTTATCGATGAGTAAATCGCAGGTTATTTTGCTGAAATCAGGAAAAATACAAAAATTACTACTGCTTTTCTTTACCTAAAATAGGCCTTTCAAATAAGTATAACTTAGGTTTGTTACATTACTATGTTCAATAAAAAACTAAGCATTGCAGCACTGGCATTAAGCACAGTAGCGAGCGGTTCTGCCTTCGCAACTGAAAATGATGGTTATAAAGTAGATTTGGATCTACGCACTTTTTATATGGATCGTGACTGGGAAGTGGGTGAAGATACTTTAGCCGCAGGTCAGGCATTTAAACTGAGCGTTGCTTCGCCTTATTACGGTGGTGTGATCGGCTTTGATGCAACAGTGACACACGTTGTTGAATTGATGGATGATAAAACAATCCGTTCTTCAGATGTATTAACGCCTGAAGGTAATGGTTATACAACAGTAGAAAACCTATACGTTAAATTGAAACCTGCGGAGAATGTAAATCTTCGCGCGGGTCGTATGGTTATGATGACTCCTTTGTTAAATGATCTACAGTCACGTTTGTCAGCACCGAGCACGCAGGCTGTGTTTGGTGAAGCTAGTTTTGATAATGCGGGTGTATACGCGTTTTATTCTGATGAAGCGTCTAAAAACAACAGTGAAAGTTTTACTGAATACCGTGCAAACGGCGAAGACTATTCCATTGCTTCTCTAGGGGGTACATACAAGTTTGCGAATGGTGTTAGCTCACATATTCAATACGCTGTAGCAGATGATTACCTAAAACAGTCTTTCTTTAATGTTACGTACTCGACAAAACTGTCTGACTATGATGTCACGCTAGATGCGATCCACATGCGTGGCTCTGATGATGGTGCGCTTTATGGCAGTGATTACGACAGTAACCTGACGAGCTTAACCGCTAAGTTTGCTAAAGGAAATTGGGCATACACTGTGAACTACCAAACGGTAGGCGGTGATGACGGCTATAACATTAAATGGGGCGGCCAAGATGATACGCAGTTCTTCACTTATGGTGCCGTACAGCTATTAGACTTTAACGCGAACGATATTCAAGCGCTTCAGTTCCGCGTTGATTACGATGTACCTTCTCTACCGGGCCTTCACTTAATGGCTCGTCATACAGAGGGTTGGGATATTGATACAGGTAGTGTGACTGACGGCGAACGTAGAGAAACCAACTTTGATGCTAAATACACAGTACAAAGTGGTAAAGCTAAAGATCTAAGTGTGCAGCTACGTGTTGCGCATGTTGATGGTAACTCCATTCCGCGTATCAACGATGTGCGTTTGATTATGGATTATCCTATAAACTTGCTTTAAGACGTCCCCCTACATCTTAAAACTTGTTTAGCAAATAAGGGCCGAAAGGCCCTTTTTTGTGTCTGTTTTTAGGCTTAAACACTCCCTTCCGATTCGATGACAAGCACCCTAGCTTCCCCCTGAGGGTGGGCAACATGTTCAGTCCCAACGGATGCATAAAAAATATCCCCCACTTCTAACAAAGTGGACTGTTCCGATCCATCTTCCTTGAAACGCATCTCTACTACGCCATCAAGCACTACAAAAACCTCTTCACCCTCGTTTACATGCCAGATGTAAGGCTGATCCGTCCAATGTAAACGTGTTGTTATGCCGTTCATATTAGCTATATCTTGTGCCCCCCAAGCTTTATCAGCCTTGAATTGCTTACTGCGGATTATTTTCATCGTTATTCCAGCTATTAGTTATTCCGGCTATGGTTATTCCGGCTATGGTTATACCAACTACAGTCAGGTTTAAGCGGAGTGCTTTCTATCTATGGGTTACGTGGCACACGTTATAGGCAAGCTATAAGAAAAGTACTCGGTATCTTTGATGAATCCCATTTTTTCATACAGCGCTTGTGCTGATAAATTGTCATGAGCGGTCGCTAAATCAACGCGGATCGAGCCGGTGCTTTTAGCTAACTCGATTGAGCAGTTAATCAAACTGTTCGCAATGCCCTGTTGCCTATGCGATGGCACTACAAACAGGTCATTCAATACGATGACCTTACCGAGGGAGACAGAAGAGAACGTATGATAATTTAAGACAAAACCAGCGGGCTCTTCATCCACGTTATAAGCGATGAAAACACTGGCTTCGTCATTAGCTAACCGCTCATTTAAGTAGTCACGGTGCTTTTGTAACGCTGATGGTTGTTTATAGAAAACCATGTATTGATCGAACAGGGTGACTAAATCATCTAATTCGGCTATCGATACTCTTTTTATATTCATGGTTACCTTGGTGTTGTTTGCTCTTTTTGGTCATTAGCAGCCGTAAAAGGGGAAGGCTGTGCCAAGTAGTGTTACTTAAATTTGAGCTTACCTTAAGGGCTTTTTCTAATCGAGTTTAGTCTTTCTGTTCTTGTTGCAGTTGTGGATTTAAGTCAGGCGTTCAGTCCTTAAGGTGAAACAGCAGCTCTTCCCCTTAAAAATACACTCTTGTAAAAATAGCTTTTGCTCCTGTTGTAGGAAGCCACCCTTTATGCCCGAAGGGTGCCAGTGCGAGTTTTTTTAATTAAGCAGGTTGTTGAATCCAATGGGGTCGCATGTTTGAATAGTTTGGCTACTTATTTGAAAAGATTAGTTACTTATTAGTCAAAGGATTTGATTACATGTCGATAATGAAAGGGATTTTTCTAACTGCTTTACTCACCTTTACTATTTCTGGTTGCTCACCAAGTAATAAACAATCGCAAACTTCAATCCAATTACCCTTAGGTAGGTCGGCCCTTCAACTTGATATAGCAAGTAATGATCAACTCCTGGTAGGTGACTTTTTTCTCTTAAAAAGCGAAGAAGGGTATGTCAGTTTACAAAAAGCGAATACAAGAGATGAATTCAAACTTTGGGGTATAAGTACCAAGGATTACTTAGATCAATTGTATGGTACTGCAACGCCAGAAATTGAGGATATCGCTGCCGCTAAATCTGCATTAGCTGGCGATGTTATTCAATCCAAGCTAATTGCTCATGACCGGTATTTTGCTGTTTATCAAAAAGAAGTAGATAAACGAGAGCGTATTTTTTTTACAGATAAACAAAAGCCATCACTGATCTACTATATTTTGGAAACTGAGGGTAAGGATGCCCTTGAAATATTCTATGGAGAGAAATAAATGACTATACCTAGAGAAGACCAAAAGTACGTACGAGCCATTTTAAAAGCATTCTATGGGCAAGACGTTTCGGAAGGTATTCAAATTAATGACCGGACAGTGGATTTAATCGGTCAGATGTTAGAGAAAGCTTATAGTTGCACTGAATTAATCGAGCTCGTACCTAGACCTATTGCACCTATAGGAGCAAGGCCGGGGGTGAAGTGGGCGCTTAAGCAGATCAGAAAAACAGGCAAAAAACTATTAAGCAATCCGAGTGCGCAAGTATCACTAACTTGTAAAAAGGCCATTGCTTTCAGTTTTAGGGGAAGGCTAGAGATGGCAGGCTCATAAAGTTAGACGGCAGGGTTCGTGTTTGTAGTGGTTATTTATTTACGCTGTAGAACGCCAGACTGTATGCCCGTAGAGCGCATGAGCAAGTTTTTCGATGTCGTCCTTTTTTTCTTTCGCAGAAATCACACGAATCGCACGATTTAAACGTTTTGTGCGATAAGCTATAATCTTACTGTACTTTTAATTATGGAGCTTGGAGATGCAGACGTTAACTGCAAATGATGCGAAACGAAACTTCGGTGAGTTGCTTCTAAGCGCACAGCGTGAGCCTGTTAAGATCAGTAAAAACAGTAAAGATGCAGTAGTTGTCATGTCGATTAAAGACTACGAAGAATTGGAACTGATGAAAGCGGATTACCTTAAACATTGTTTCGAGTCTGCTAAGAAAGATTTAGCTAATGGTGACGCCGTTGATGGCGAAAACTATTTGAATTCCCTGTAGTTCCGAATATACGTTACAAACTGAGTACGTTAGCTCAAGCCCATCTTCTAAAGATTAAAAGATACACCATTAATAATTTCTCTGAATCCCAGTGGCTGAGCTACAAAGAGACCTTGCTGTCAGGATTCAAAATGCTCGCCGATAATCCGGGGCTTGGAAGAGGCTGCGATGATATTTATCCACAGGGCTTCTATTTCCCTGTTGGCAAACATACCGCTTATTTCCTTAAAGAAGACGACTTTATCTTGATCGTCGCCGTTCTAGGGCAATCACAACTGCCAGAGCAGCATCTGAATAGCTTTGGATCAGGTTTGTAGTTTTTATATAAGCAGCCGCTTGTTCTTTGTCTCGCTTCGCTCAATTCGCTCAATTCCCTGTAGGAGCTCAGCCTTTTATACCCGAAGGGTGCTAGAGCGAATGATCACCAGTCTGCTGAAGAGTTTCAGAACCTCCCACGCTGGTGCTGCTTCCAATATATTATTCTTTCATTGTTAGGCTTTCAGCCCTTAAGGGGAAACAACAGCTCTTCCCCTTAAGAATACACTCTTGTAAAAACAGCCGCCTGTCCTTGTCTCACTTCGTTCGATCCCCTGTGTTTCTCTAACTCAGTGGGACGGATATAAACTCGCCTTTTATACCTTAAGAAGGCTCAAACA
>CERC01063469.1_pt1 | contig 17810 bp, 14 predicted proteins | sample 530921 | NCBI WGS metagenome assembly CERC01 (sample SAMEA2621099, study PRJEB7988) | marine metagenome | isolation source: saline water (ENVO:00002010), including
GATATGGGTATTCTCACAGAAAACATATTATTAAGCGCTAAAGCCTTGGGGCTGGGAACATGTCCGATAGGCTCATTGGTGCCAACTTTTAGAGATCCTAGCAATGTTGATTTGTTAGAACCACTCCATTTTTCAGATGGTTATCGTGTTGGACTCACCATTGCATTGGGTTATCCTGCAGAAGATCCACAACCGAAAGAACGCTATGCTGATAAAGTCAAAATCATTGAGTAATGAGTTGATTCTTGCCTTCACAACTAAACTTATGATAGATGAGAAGGTGATTTGATTTTTCCGGAAAGTTTCATTCCTGTTTTGATATTGAGTCCGATGAGAACAATGTTGATGAATCCTAACAACAACTCTAGAATTTGCAATGTCCAAAAAGTGGTATCAAACGCTTCTTTAACAGCTTTAAAGTAAAGCAAGACAGCAAGTGTTATCAATGCAATTCCGTTAATGGCGATAAACTTCATACGCTTTAATTTTAGTTGTGCCTTTGGTGATGGTTTTTTGCCAGCAAGTTTATTGCCGGTAATGCCCAAAGTTGGCATTGCTAGGATGAGCAGGGGCAAGGCATATAGGATGTATGTTTTTATGGTTACAATGAGTTGAGTATTGCCCGAAGCTTCAGCCAATAGAGTGCTGATGAAAAAGCTAACAATTGTAAAAAGACCAATGATTGTGGCTAAAATGTGGAGCATTAATAAATTCTTGCGTGTCATAATCCTTTGCTTTTGATTTGAAGCAAAAGTGAAAATCAATGCTGTGCTAAAATTGTAAAAAACGGAAATGAGGTAAGTCTTTTCGGATGGATTTTGGCGATTGTCCAATCATCTTTTTCATGCTTTTGCTAAAGTGTGCTTGATCAAAGTAATTGGATTCTATTCCAATTTGAGTGAGGTTTTCTGAGTTGTTTAGCATCTTCCAGAGACTTTGTTTCATGCGCAGAAGTTGAACATAAGTTTTGGGAGTGCAGCCTACTTCTTGAAGAAAATGGTTGCGAATGGTTCTTGTAGAAACACCGTGTTTTTCAGCAATGTCTTCCAGCGTAATTTCACCTAACGAGTAATCCAATTCTTCAATTGTTTTTTGAACCAGCGAAAGATCTTTTTCTTGAAATGCATCTATAAATGCTGCTTCGGCAATAGTAAAAAGCGCATCTATAGTTGTGGCGGTCTGAATGTCGTTTTTGAACTTTTGTGCAGCCTCTCCTAATAGATCAAGAGGGGAAATTACCCATGGAAGTGTGTGGATGGACTTATGCGTGAAATAGGCCAAAGCGTAGGGCTTCAAATGTGCTCCTATGATTTTAATGGTTGATGTCGTTGGAGTTACTTCTACCACGTTGGTGGTAAGTGGAGAAATTGCAAAATCTAGAACTTTGGTCTCTTGATTAGAGAGGTTAGTTACACTAAACGGAGCATCGAAAAAGTAGCCAAATGTTACTCTTGGAAAGGGAATGATGTTCTCGGTTAAAAAAGAAGGGTGCTCTAATGTTTGATGGATGTAGAAATAATAGTCAATGTGTTGCTCCAATAGAGAGTGCTGAGGAGATGACTTAACAAATGCTATTGGCGTATTGATGTCCGTCACTAATGGTGTGTAAAAGGATAGCTAAATTATCAGAAAAGGAGTTGAAATGCTGTGTTTATATAACTAAAAAGGAAGCATCCATGGGTGAAATGCCACACGAATGCTTCCAAATTGGTTTGGTTGCTAAAAGATAAAAATTATACCGTTAATACTTCTTCTGCCCAGGAAAGTCCTTGCATCTTAGCGTGATCTAATGGTGAAAGTCCACGATTGTCTTTTAGTGTTGGATCTGCACCTTTCGCTAATAATTCCAGTGCGATTTCTTTCTGGTTGAATGTGCTAGCAAATGTTAATGCAGTAGCTCCATTATAATTTTGTACGTTGACATCTGCACCATTATTCAATAACAATTCAACAACTTCACGAAACCCTTTGAAGCAAGCACCCATTAAAGCAGTGTTTCCCGATTTGTCTTTGGCATCCACCGCTGCATTATTTTCCAGCAAGAGTTTTACGAGTTCCGTATGATCATAGTATGCTGCTAAAACCAAAGGAGGAAATCCTGAATCTCCTGCTTCATTAACCCATTTGGGATGAGCAGAAAGAAGTGCTTTGGAGATCTCTAAATCTCCGGTTCTAAGTGCGTTTTGAAAGTCTGTATATTGAGTTTCCATAATGTGTTTTTATGCTTGGTGATTTTTTAATGCTTCGCGAACTCCAGCTCCATACGCAGGATCTGCTTTGTCAAAATGTGCCAATTGACGATCGATGATTTCTTGTGGAACACCTTCCATTGCTGCTGCGATGTTATTGAACAAACGTTGTTTTTGGGCATCGTCAAACAAGCGGAAAAGATCACCGGGTTGTTGGAAATCGCCTACTTCGTCTTGATCTTCGTAACGACTGATGTCTCCCGAAACTTTCAATGGCGGTTCTTGTGCCGTAGGGTCTTCTACTGGACCGTTGAATGAATTTGGTTCGTAATACGCGTCCGGATTACTACTGTTGTTGTCAAAGAAACGCATCGATCCGTCTTTATGGTAATGGTTTACTTCAACTTTTGGCTTGTTCGCTGGCAATGCCTCGTAGTGTGTCCCTAAGCGATAGCGGTGTGCATCTGCATATGAGAAAATTCTCGATTGCAATACTTTATCTGGTGAGAAAGCAATTCCGGGAACAATGTTCGAAGGTGAAAATGCTGCATTCTCAATGTATTGGAAATAGTTGTCTGGATTTCGATTCAGTTCCATTTCACCCACTTCTATTAATGGGTAATCGGCATGTGGCCATACACGTGTCAAATCAAATGGATTGTAAGGTGTTTTTTCAGCGTCCTCTTCGGGCATAATCTGAACCATTACTTTCCATTTTGGATGAGTTCCGTTTTCGATGGCACCATAGAATTCTTCCTGATATTTTTCACGCGTTTTACCAATGATCTGTTCTGATTCTTCATTGGTATAAAACTCATGTCCTTGTTGTGTTTTAAAATGAAACTTCACCCAATACCGTTCGCCTTTGTCATTCCAAAAAGAATAAGTGTGCGAACCATAACCGTTCATATGCATCGGTGTTTTTGGAATTCCTCTGTCAGACATAAGAATTGTAACCTGATGGAGAGATTCAGGTGTTAATGACCAAAAATCCCACATAGCTGTATTGGAGCGTAAATTGGTTTTAGGATGACGCTTTTGTGTACGGATAAAGTCTGGGAATTTGTAGCCGTCACGAATGAAAAATACAGGAGTGTTGTTTCCGACCATGTCCCAGTTTCCTTCATCGGTATAGAATTTTAAAGCAAAACCTCTAACATCGCGTTCAGTATCAGCAGCACCTAATTCACCCGCAACGGTTGAAAAGCGTGCTAGCATTTCGGTTTTCTTTCCCACTTCAGAGAAAATACTTGCTTTAGTGTATTTTGAAATATCATTGGTTACGGTAAATGTCCCAAAAGCACCCCAGCCTTTAGCATGAACCACTCTCTCAGGAATTCTTTCTCGATTTTGATGGGCAAGTTTTTCAATGAGTTGATAATCTTGTAGTAAAACAGGACCGCGATTTCCGGCAGTAATTGATTGTTGGTTATTAGGAACCGGAGCTCCGGCTGATGTTGTTAATTTTTTCTTACTCATATCGTTAGCTTTTGTATTGGAACAAAGGAACCAAAGCATTGTTTATTAATCAAATAAATAATGTAAATAATATATTTGTTTTATAAATGACAATTCAGCAATTACAATACATCGTTGCGCTAGATGAGTACAGGCATTTTGTAAGAGCGGCCGAAAGTTGTTTTGTAGCACAACCAACGTTAACCTTGCAGGTTAAAAAACTTGAAGAGGAAATTGGGGTTGCGATTTTTGATCGGTCGGCACATCCTATAACTCCTACACAAATGGGCGAAAAGTTCATTGGCAAGGCCAGAGAAATTTTGAGAGAGGTTCAGTCGCTTAAAAACTTAGTAAATGAAGAGCGCAATGCGTTGAGCGGAACTTACCGCTTGGGTGTGATTCCAACATTAGCACCTTATTTATTGCCAATTTTTCTAAAAGAGTTTAGCGATGCTCATCCAGAGATTCAGCTTGAAATTAAAGAGTTGCAAAGTGAGGAAATTATTCAGCGGTTAAATCAAGGAAAGTTGGATATGGCCATTTTGGCAACTCCTTTAGAGGAGAACGGATTACGTGAAATTCCGCTGTTTTATGAGCCCTTTTTAGTCTATGCTCATCCTGAACATCCCATTTTAGAAAAGAAAAAATTGTATGCAAAAGAGTTGGATGATAATGGTTTATGGGTGCTCGACCAAGGACATTGTTTTAGAAATCAAGTGTTGAACATTTGTGAGAAAGCCGGGCAGTTGAATGCTTCTAGCCAATTGAGTTTTGAAAGTGGCTCAATTGAAACGCTAAAGAACATGATTAAAGGTTATTCTGGTTATACACTTATCCCTGAACTGGCTGTTGATTTTGACCGCGATGATACTTTTATTCGAAGGTTTCAATCGCCACAACCAGCTAGAGAAATTAGTTTAGTAGTGCACAATAGTTTTTCAAAAGATCTTTTACTTCAGCATCTGCGAAAGTCTATTTTAGACCATGTTCCGGATAGTTTTTTGAAAAATGAAAAGTATTCGGCTATAAAGTGGCGATAATAAAAAAGCACCTTTTCCATGACAGAAAAAGTGCTTTCTATTGTTGGGATAAGCTTTTGCCTAAAAGAACCCTAATTTATTCTTGTCGTAAGAAATTAACATGTTCTTAGTTTGACGGTAGTGCTCTAACATCATTTTATGATTCTCTCTACCGAATCCAGATTTTTTGTATCCACCGAATGGTGCGTGAGCAGGGTATGCATGGTAGTTGTTTACCCATACACGACCAGCTTCGATAGCACGTGGTACTTGGTACAATTCGTGAGCATCACGTGTCCAAACACCAGCACCTAAACCATAAAGTGTGTCGTTTGCAATCTCAATAGCTTCTTCAGTTGTTTTGAAAGTCGTAACAGCTAACACTGGTCCGAAAATCTCTTCTTGGAAGATGCGCATTTTGTTGTGACCTTTAAAGATCGTAGGTTTAATGTAGTAACCTTCTTTGAAATCATCACCGATGAAATTTTCATCACCACCACATAATACTTCAGCACCTTCTTCTTTACCAATTTGTAGGTAAGAAAGAATTTTTTCTTTCTGATCGTTAGAAGCTTGCGCACCCATCATTGTTTGAGGGTCTAATGGGTTTCCTGTGATAATTGCTTCAGTTCTTGCAACTACGCGCTCCATGAATTTGTCGTAAATGTCTTCATGTACCAATAGTCTAGAAGGACAAGTACAAACTTCACCTTGGTTCAATGCAAACAATACAGCACCTTCAACAGCTTTGTCAAAGAACTCATCGTCAGCATCAGCTACTGATTTGAAGAAAATGTTTGGAGATTTACCACCTAATTCCATTGTTGATGGAATGATGTTCTCAGATGCGTATTGCATGATCAAACGACCAGTAGTAGTTTCACCAGTGAATGATACTTTAGCAATTCTTGGAGATTGTGCTAGTGGCTTACCAGCTTCAACGCCAAATCCGTTTACGATGTTAACAACACCTGCGGGGATGACGTCTTGAAGTAATTCCATCAATACCATAATTGATGTTGGTGTTTGCTCAGCAGCTTTAACTACTGTACAGTTACCAGCTGCAATTGCCGGAGCAATTTTCCAAGTAGCCATCAATAATGGGAAGTTCCAAGGAATAATCTGACCTACAACACCAATTGGCTCGTGAAGAGCAATACTAACAGTGTTTTCGTCCAATTCTGAAATAGTACTTTCCTCACCGCGGATTACACTCGCAAAATAGCGGAAGTGATCAATACAAAGAGGAAGATCGGCAGCCATTGTTTCTCTAATCGCTTTACCGTTATCAATTGTCTCAACTGTAGCTAAATACTCCAGATTTTCTTCCATTACATCAGCAATCTTGTTTAAAACCTTGCTTCTTTCTGTAACCGAAGTTTTACTCCATGTCTTAAATGCTTCATGTGCAGCATCTAATGCTAAATCAATATCTTCTTTTGTTGAACGTGCAACTTTTGAAATTAATTGACCATTAACAGGAGATGTATTGTCAAAGTATTCGCCTTTAACCGGAGCAACCCATTTCCCTCCGATAAAATTATCGTAGTGAGCTTTGAAACTCACTTCTTTCCCAACAAATGGGAATGATGCTACTGCGTTTTCCATAATTTCTTTTTTAAAATATTTTTTTGTTTGCTCAAATGTAGTGAGTAACTACTTACTCAGAAAGGATATTTGTATCAATGAGTAGCATTATTTTCCCAATGTGGATTTTGTTGGAAACATTCCAGATTAATTTTACTTTAGTTAGTAATTAAATAAGAAGTATCTTTAAATCAATTAGAAGAATAATTGGATTTTATAGTTCCATACAAGTTAACTCCGTTAGATAAATTAGACTCTATGGTTGAGCATAGAAGTAAGTTCAATTTAGATTTTTGTGAATTGAATTTATTTGAAACCAACCAAAAAGCTGAAGATTTTAAACTCAGGTTTGGAGGCTTTACCATTACGTCAATGTTGAGAGGTAAGAAGGTAATGCACTTGGATGGTTTTGATGATTTTGAATATGTGCCGGGAGAAACGTTGTTAGCTCCTCCGGGGACATTGATGCGGATTGATTTTCCTGAAGCCGAGTTGGAGCGACCTACTCAATGTACTGCTTTGGAAATTGATAATAAATACATTGCTGAACGCATTGAGCGCATTAACTCAACTTGGAAAGGGAAGCCAGTGGCGTCTGGCGAATGGAATTTGAATACCAATGACCTTTATTTGAGAAACAATGCTGAACTCGCTAAGATTAGTACGCGTTTATTAAATGTGTTTACCAGCGATGACCCTTTCAAAGAGTATCAAGCAGATTTGATTTTAAGTGAATTGGTGCTTTGCATGTTGAAGCTCCAAAACCTAAATGGCGTTCGTAGAGAATACATCTCAAATACAAACAAGTCTCCGTTTCATGCAGTGCTCAATTTTATTGCTCAAAAATTAGGATCTGATATTCGTATTGAAGATTTATGCAAGGTGGCGGGTATGAGTAAATCGAGTTTCTACCGTGCGTTTACAGAAGAATATGGTATTACGCCTGTTCAGCTTATTTTAGAAGAGCGCTTAAAATATGCGAAGCAATTGTTGTCTACTCGCTTTGAGGTTAGTATTAAAGAAGTAGCGTACAATTCAGGATTTAATGATCCCAATTATTTTAGCCGCATTTTCCGTAAAATGGAAGGTGTTACTCCGAGTCAATTCCGTTCAAAGTTCTTGTCTTAAGTTTTTTTATCACGTGTAAAAAAGAAAAGATGATGCGTCTTTCTTGCACATCATCTTCGCTCCTGAATTTAGGTTAGGTATATCCGGGTTGGGTTAAGGTTAACTCGGGTAGAGTCTAGGTTGATTTTAAGGGATAGGTTACGGTATTGTCAATGTCTTTATCATAAGCTTTAACAAAAGCATTAACCAGTACATTTTTAAGTGTAGCCAAATAGCTGACTTTTGAATTTTCTACATTCCCACTGATAGGGATTTTAGAAGCAAATTGATTTTCTTTTTGGTTGCGCAGTAGCACAATGAACAAGTCAATTGTAGATTCAAAAACCAGCTTTCCGGGTTTGCGCTTGTTTTCTTGCCAATTACTTACTTTAAAGTCAGAGATCAGTGGTTTGAAATAACCATCAATTTGATGGCTGTCAACGGCCAATTCACTGTAGAAGTTTAGTTCGCCAGATGAAGCGTCAAACTTTCCGTAAGTGAGTAAAAAGTCGTTAAGGTTTTCGATGGCAACATCTTCTAATTTAAAATTCAGGCTTAAGTCTGGAATGTCTTTCAAAATGTTCATTTCGGCTGATGTGCTGAGTCTTCCGCCATTCAACACGTTTGCTGATAGTTGAAAAGATGAAGGTAGTTTTTGCGATTTGTCCACTACATTTCTCAAATTATTCGCTTCTAAAGTGATGTTGGAAATCATCAAGTCAACATCAGGACTGCTGTCAAATTTTTGGAAATGTACATTTCCACCTTCAACAGTAAGCTTGTTAATTTCCATTGGTCGCAATTCTGCAATTGGTTTGAACCAAGAGTAATCACCACCATATTGTTGTTGGGTGGTGTCTTTTGCGGCAATAAAATTAATGTTGGGATTTGTAAGCTTTATATTGCCTACAAAAGCACCATTGATAAGTGCATTAAAGTCAATACCGAATTCGGTTCTTTGGATACCTGTGAAAGGAATGGTGTCGTTGGTTTGGGCTTTATCTAAAATGAAGTTATTGAAAGCTATAGCCCCTTTGTAAAGTACTAAATCAACATCGTCAACATGTCCTTGATATTCTGGTAGTGAAGCCAAAGTCTTGTTTAATTCGTACTTGATTCCATAAGGAAGAGCGATTCTAATTGCTGCAAGTGCTATCAAAATGCTCAATGCTATTTTATTTCTTTTCTTCATTAAGTTGTTTCGGTTGTGTTCAACTTGTCTAATGCAATCGTATGTCCAAAAATGAATTGACAAAAATGGAAATTGTATTTAACTTGTTGATTTTTAGAGAGTTTATAGAAGGGTTTCTTTCTCGTGTGCTTTTTCAGTGTTGTGGAAAATATTCCCCTTGTATTGATTTTTGGTGTGGATTTATTCTACAGATGTGGCGTTGAGTGCGCATGTATTAAATGGAAAAGTGAAGTTTTTAAGCATTTCATAACGTGTTTAGAATTGGATATAATCCTGAAAAAGTAACTCAAGGGTAACAAAGTCTCGGTATTAAGTCTTAGATATTGTTTATTTTTAAACGTTTTGGCAAAATCTATGCTTATATAGCTGTTTGTTAGCCAGAATAAGGGTTGACTCATTTTTTAAGAATAAGAAGAGGAATTTAATGGAAGAGAAAACGATGTACTTACCAGAGATGGAACACGATGCCTGTGGAATTGGCTTTGTGGCACATCTGAAGGGAGTAAAATCAAGAAAGATTATTGAAGATGGAATCATCATGCTGCAAAATATGGAGCATCGTGGCGGTGTCGGAAGCGAAGAAAATACAGGAGATGGAGCTGGAATATTAATACAAGTTCCACATCAATTTTTTAAAGAAGAATGTAGTGTCCTAGGGATTGAATTGCCCGAAGAAGGAAAGTATGGAGTAGGAATGACCTTCTTTCCTCATGATAAAGTTCTACGTGAGAAATGTAGAAAAGAACTCAATAAATACATTCGGAATTTAGGCTTCAAACTTTTAGGCTATAGAGAAGTCCCCACTGCAAATGAAGGAGTGGGAAAAACGGCACTTTCAGTAGAGCCAAAAACAGAACAGTTTTTTGTGACTCCAGCAGATTATATGGATCAAGATGCGCTGGAAAGAAGATTGTGTGTGTTACGTAAATATGCCAACCGAACTATTCATGAACTATACAATCAAACGTATGATACGTTTTACATTGCTTCATGTTCCTATAAAACAATAGTTTATAAAGGTCAGTTGACAACCAGTCAGTTACGACCATATTTTTCAGATTTAGAAGACGATCGGCTGGTGTCGGCATTAGCGTTGGTTCACTCGCGCTTTTCAACCAATACATTTCCAAAATGGAAATTAGCACAACCCTTTCGTTACATCGCACACAACGGTGAAATCAATACCATTAAAGGGAATGTGAACTGGATGAAATCCAAAACGGCATTGCTTAAAAATTCATTGTTTACGCAAGAAGAGTTGGAGTTGTTGTTGCCGATCTGTGATTTTAAGCGTTCAGATTCTTCTAACCTCGATAATGTTGTTGAAGTCTTAACGCTTAGTGGTAGATCACTGGCTCACGTCATGATGATGTTGATTCCTGAAGCTTGGCAAGAACATCCCGAAATGAGTCGTGAAAAACGCGATTTCTATGAATATCATGCGGCACTAATGGAGCCTTGGGATGGACCTGCATCTATTTGTTTTACAGATGGAAAGCAAGTTGGAGCAACTTTAGATCGTAATGGTTTGCGTCCGTCAAGGTATTTGGTAACCAACGATGATGTTGTGGTGATGTCTTCAGAAGCAGGGGCATTACCTGTTCCTCCTGAAAAAGTGTTGTTTAAAGGAAGATTAGAGCCAGGTAAAATGTTCATCGCAGACCTTGAAAAAGGGAAAATTATTAGTGACGATGATCTGAAAAAAGACATTTGCACACAGCAACCTTATGGGGTTTGGCTGAAAAAAAATAAAATTGATATTAGTGAATTGCCCGAACCTGAAACTGCTTCTGAAGTCACATTAAACAATGGAGATCTGGAAAAGAAACAGTTGTTGTTTGGCTATTCTACTGAAGACTTGAAAGTGATTTTAGGCCCGATGGCTTCGGAAGGAAAAGAACCAATCGGTTCAATGGGTGCAGATACGCCTCTTGCTGTTTTATCACAACATAGCCGCCACCTTTCAGAATATTTCAAACAGTCATTTGCACAGGTAAGTAATCCGCCAATTGATCCCATTCGTGAACGTATGGTGATGTCGTTGTTTTCTTCAATAGGAGCTACGTTAAATATTTTGGACGAAACGCCTGACCATTGTAAGAAAATAAGGTTAAAGCAACCTATTCTTACCAATGCAGAACTACATCGTATCAAGTCGGTAGACCATCCTGATTTTCGCTGCCATACCATCAATGCAGTTTTTTATACTGATGAACGTCAGGGAGGGTTGGAAAATGCAATCAACAGTATTTGTAGAGAAGCTGTTTTTGCGGTAAAAGAAGGCTTTAACATTATCCTCATTTCAGATCGAACAGTGAATGAAAATCAAGCGCCTATTCCTTCTTTGATGGCTGTAGGAGCAATTCATCATTATTTGATTGAAAATAAAATCCGTTCAAGAGCGGGCTTAGTTGTTGAAGCCGGAGACATTTGTGAGACTCATCATTACGCAACGTTATTGGGATATGGAGCTTCAGCAATCAATCCTTACATCGCATTTGAAAGCATGCGTTTGCTGAAAGAGCGCAAGCACTTACCAGAAGAATTATCAATAGAAGAAGCGCAAGAAAATTACATTAAAGCAGTAGGGAAAGGATTGTTAAAAGTGTTCTCTAAAATGGGAATATCAACGTTGCAATCGTACCAAGGTGCTCAAATTTTTGAAGCATTAGGCATCAGTTCTTCGGTCATTAAGAAATGTTTTAAAGGCACCATTTCACGTATTGAAGGAATGTCTTTTGACGATATTGCTCGTGAAGTGTTGCTCCGTCATGATTTGGTGTATGGCAAAGCTGCAAAAGATGTAGATCTTCCTGTTGGTGGAATTTATCAATGGAAACAACGCGGTGAATTTCACTTGTTTAACCCTACAACCATTCACTTGTTGCAACAGGCCTGTAAAACAGATAGCTACAGCGTGTACAAGCAATATGCAAAACGCATTAACGATCAATCTGAAAAGGCGTGTACGCTAAGAAGTTTGTTTCGTTTTAAAGAGCGCGCATCTATTCCGCTTTCGGAAGTTGAGCCCAAAGAATCGATCATGAAGCGTTTTGCAACTGGAGCAATGTCATTTGGTTCTATTTCTCACGAAGCACACAGTACGTTGGCTATTGCGATGAACCGAATTGGTGGGAAAAGTAACTCTGGAGAAGGTGGTGAAGACGAAATACGATTTGAAAAGAAACCCAATGGTGACTGGGAACGCTCGGCCATTAAGCAAATTGCTTCTGGTCGTTTTGGTGTAACCATCAATTATTTGAACAATGCCGTGGAGCTGCAAATCAAAATGGCACAGGGGGCAAAACCTGGAGAAGGTGGGCAATTACCTGGTCATAAAGTAGACGACTGGATTGGACGTGTGCGCCACAGTACACCGGGAGTGGGATTAATTTCTCCACCTCCACACCATGATATTTATTCCATTGAAGATCTGGCGCAGTTAATTTTTGATTTGAAAAATGCGAATCCAAAGGCGCGCATCAATGTGAAATTAGTGTCAGAAGCTGGTGTTGGAACCATTGCTGCTGGAGTAGCCAAAGCAAAAGCTGATGTAGTACTCATTTCAGGAAGTGACGGTGGAACCGGAGCCTCTCCCTTGAGTTCTGTTCGTCATGCCGGTTTGCCTTGGGAGTTGGGTGTTGCCGAAGCGCATCAAACATTGGTGAAATCACGTTTGCGTAGCCGAATGGTGGTGCAAGCAGATGGGCAAATTAGAACCGGTAGAGATTTGGCAATTGCAGCATTGCTAGGTGCCGAAGAATGGGGTGTTGCTACAGCTGCATTGGTCGTAGAGGGTTGTGTCATGATGCGTAAATGTCATTTGAATACTTGCCCTGTTGGTGTGGCGACACAAGATCCTGAATTAAGAAAACTTTTTACCGGTAAGCCAGAAGAGGTAGTGCGCTTGTTTGAGTTCTTAGCTGAGGATTTGCGTGAAATTATGGCGCGATTAGGATTTAAAACAGTGAATGAAATGGTAGGACAAGCCAATGCGTTAACAACTGTTGATATAGACGAAAGACAACATTGGAAACTAAAAAATATTGATTTGTCGCGGATTACTGAGCAAGCTATTTGTGCAGAAGGCGATACACATTTTAACTCTACGCAACAGGAACCGATTGATACGGATGTATTAGCAAATCGTTTGCGTGAAGTGGTAAAACCTGCTATTGAAAAAGGAGAACAAGTCCAGGCAGAATTTCCAATCATGAACATCGATCGTGCAGTTGGTGCACTTATTTCAAGTGACATTGTAGCGCAACACGGTTCAAAAGGATTGCCGGATGATACCATACAATTGAAATTTAACGGTTCGGCCGGACAAAGTTTTGGGGCATTCACCGCCAAAGGTGTTCGTTTTGAACTGGAAGGTGAAGCCAATGATTATTTCGGAAAAGGGTTGAGTGGAGCGACATTGGTAGTGTACCCAAGTCGTAATTCAACGTTCAAGCCTTCTGAAAATATTCTAATTGGGAATGTGGCTTTTTACGGAGCAACTTCCGGAAAAGCTTTCATCAATGGTGTAGCCGGTGAGCGTTTTTGTGTGAGAAACTCTGGTGTTTCTTGCGTTGTTGAAGGAGTGGGCGATCACGGATGTGAATACATGACTGGTGGTAGAGCCGTTATTTTAGGATCAACTGGGAGAAATTTTGCGGCTGGTATGAGTGGAGGAATCGCTTATGTTTTCGATCCTGAAAATCAATTGGAAAAAAACATTAACCTAGAAATGGTTGAGATTGAAGCTCCAGGTGTTGAGCACTTAGAAGAAGCTAGAGCTTTGATCGAAGAACACTACGCAGCAACTAAAAGTAAAGTTGCAGAAACATTGTTGGAAAATTGGGCAAAACAACACCAGTGCCTGAAAATGGTAATGCCTACAGATTTCAAAAAAGCATTGGAGAAATTAGCGAATAAAGAAAAGGAGGAAGTGACGAATGGGTAAGCCAACAGGATTTAAAGAATACGACAGAGAATTACCAGAAAATCGCGATCCGAAAGAAAGAATTAAAGATCACAAGGAACTTTCATTGCCTTTTTCCAAAGAAAAGCTGAATCATCAGGCGGCTCGTTGCATGGATTGTGGAGTTCCATTTTGCCACAATGGATGTCCGCTGGGTAATAACATTCCTGAATTTAATGATGCGGCTTACCGTGGGAATTGGGAAGAAGCCACCAAAATATTGCTAAGCACCAATAACTTTCCGGAGTTTACCGGAAGAATTTGTCCTGCGCCATGTGAAGCTTCTTGTGTGTTTGGCATCAACAAGCCTCCGGTAACTATAGAGTTAATTGAAAAATCAATTGCAGAAGAAGCTTTTGAAAAAGGATTGATCAAAGCCAATCTACCAAAATACCGTACAGGATATAAAGTTGCAGTTATTGGTTCTGGTCCATCTGGATTAGCTGCAGCAGCTCAGTTGAACAGTGCTGGTCATATGGTAAATGTTTATGAGCGTGCAGATCGTATTGGTGGATTGTTGCGCTATGGTATTCCGGATTTTAAACTGGAAAAAGAAGTTGTTGAACGCAGAGTAGAGCTGATGCGTGAAGAAGGGATTGTGTTTAAAACGAATGCTAACGTAGGTGAAAATGTAAAAGTGAGCGACATCATGGATCAATACGATGCTGTGGTGTTGTGTGGCGGATCAACCATTCCGAGAGATATCCCTATTGAAGGAAGAGACTTGGAAGGTGTTCATTTTGCGATGGATTTCTTGACGCAAGAAAACAAGCGCGTAGCAGGAGATACGATCCCAAAGGATGAAGTTATCTCTGCAAAAGACAAACATGTTGTTGTAATCGGTGGTGGAGATACCGGTTCAGATTGTGTAGGAACTTCTAACCGTCATGGTGCAAAAAGCATTACACAAATTGAATTGTTGCCAAAACCGCCTTCTGAACGTGGTGAGAAAGATCCTTGGCCATTGTGGCCGGCTACTTTGCGAACATCATCATCACATAAAGAAGGATGTGAACGCAAGTGGGCTTTAAATACAAAAGCCTTTAAAGGTGAAAACGGAAAAGTGACTTCGCTTCAATTGGTAGAAGTAGAGTGGAAAACACTCGAAAATGGGAGACAGACTTTTGAGGAAGTTCCGAATTCAATGGTTGAAATTCCATGTGATTTGGCCTTGCTGGCGGTTGGATTTCTTCATCCACAGAAAAAAGGGATGTTGGAAGAATTAGGTGTGGAGTTGGATGCACGTGGAAATGTGAAAGCGCATGGGTATAGAACCAGTGTGGATAAAGTATTTGCAGCAGGTGACATGCGTAGAGGACAATCTCTTGTTGTTTGGGCCATTTCCGAAGGAAGAGAAGCTGCGAGAACAATTGATGAATACCTCATGGGAAGCTCAGTTCTAGCCTCGAAAAACAGATCACTGTTACAAGCTTAAATTGAATTCAATAACATAATGGAAAGCCTTGTTTCTTTTGGAGCTAGGCTTTTTTATTCGGGAGTACTGGTCGAAATTTTAGAAGCCTCACCTTGTAAAGCGTAAGGGAGTTGCTGAAGTTCTTGCTTGAAAAGGATTGCTTTTTCAGCATTGCAACTGCTTAATTCAATGTAGCTCCAACCTTTGTTTGGAAAGGTATGAATGGCCAAGTGTGATTCTGCCAACAACCAAATAGAGGTGTATCCCTGTACCGGGAAAAAGTGTTCTGAAAAGTTGAGCACGTTAAAGTCAGCAGTGGCTAACAATCCATTGAATACACCTTTGAGTGTTTCGGGATCGGTCAACTCAATCCAACATTTATAGTTGTGAATCTCTGCGTGTAAAAGTTGGTGTTCAATCGGTTGTTGCATGCTATTTACTTTGTTGAAGAATATTTAAAAGCTTTGTAGGGTTTTGACGATTATCCCAAAATGCTACGATGGTGATTTGCTTCGAGTTGTGTTGGTAAAATATACTGTAATGTCCATTAGGGGCAACTCTTGTTTTAGGATAGCTAGTTTTGGGGAATCCATTGGGAATGTGTTGAATGATCTCAATTTGATCTTGAACTTTTTGAAGCAATTTTTTAGAATAAGCAGCAGATTTGTTTCTGGAAACCCAAAATTTCAAAACCTCCCTTAATTGACGGCTAGCGGTATGTGTCCAGACTACTGCTCGTTCAGCCATTTTAACTCTCTTTCAAAAAGTTCTTCATGCGTAATGGTTTTACCTTCAATAAGGTCTTTTTCACTCATTTGAAGCATGGCCTCTTGCTCTTCGGTGAGCTCTACTTTTTGATGTGTAGCAGAATTAGAGAGTAGCTGATCTATTGCAGCAAGAGTGTCTTTATCCTTTACGGTAAGAATCTTACTGATTAATAAGTTTCTAAGATTTTCTACTGTTGTCATTTCTTCAGCTTTATTCAAATGTCGTGAAATTTATCCAACTGTTCAGGCTTAGTACAAATCCCAGTTTCCGGTGTTGTAATAGTTGTACAAAACCGGGTTGTGTATGCGATTTACTTCAACAGAATCTTTTTTCCACAAATAAGTGTCTTTGCCAAAAGACGTAATCAGTTTCATCGCTTCTTGATTGATCCAAGTGGTTTGAATACTGTCAAATTGAAGGTGTTCTAATGGTGTTTTTAATTCGGCATACGGAGATGCTTTTTGTCCCATTACCCAGCCCCATTCGCCTAAAGTTAATACTTGATTGTGCAACTTTTGTGTGGTAAATCCTGCTTCAGCCATGGTTTTATCAATGCATAAAAAAGCCCGTGTAGCAAAGTAAGGACTACCTGCTTGCGTGATAAGAATGCCTTGTGGTCTTAACAAACGGTAGCAGCTTTTATAGAATTCGTAGCTGTATAAACGCCCCAATTCAACAGATCTAGGATCGGGTAAATCGATGAGGATAACATCGTAATGGTTATCGGTGTTTTGCACAAACTGAAAACCGTCTAGGTTCATTATGGAAACCTTCTCGTCTGAAAGAGAGTGGTGGTTCAAATCGGTTAAAATAGGGTGTGATTTTCCAAGGTTAGTGACGCAAGAATCCAGATCTACTAGATCAATAGAGGTAACTGAAGGATATTTTAATAACTCACGCACAGCACAACCGTCTCCGCCTCCTAAAACCAATATCTTTTGCGGATGAGGGTGTAATTGCATGGGGGGATGTACCAATGGCTCGTGATACATGATCTCATCTTTGGTGCACAACTGTTGATTGCCATTGAGGTAAAGCCAATAATCGTTTTTCCATTGTGTCATCACAATGCGTTGATAAGGACTTTGTTCTGTATAAATTACTTTGTCTTTATAGCGTGTTTGCTCTCCAAAAAGAATGATGGGTTTTGTTACAAAAAGTCCAACAATAAGTAAAAGCATGATGCCCGACCCCAGGGTTACCAACAACCGCTGTTCTTTCTTTTGTAATAAGCTCCAAAGTACACCAATCAGAATAAGTGCTACAGTGAGATTGACCATTCCCAGAATGAAGGGCGTGTACATTAATCCTAATACGGGTAACCCGATAAACGCAAAGAATATTCCGCCAAAGAGACTGCCATAATAGTCGTTCTCGAGAATGCCAGAGATGTTGTATTGTAACGTTTCAAACTCGTCATTGATTCGAACAACCAAAGGCAATTCCATTCCGATTAATGTGCCAATTCCAATGGCCAAAACATAGATGAGTGTTTCGTATGCGGTGGTGTAGGCTGCAGAAGTATACACCATGAGTGGAGCAAAAGAAACCAATAGCGACAGGGCAAATTCAACCAATAAAAAGCGGTGCAGTAATTTTTGGTTAAAACGTTTGCTGATTCGACTTCCCAATCCCATGGAAAAAAGCATGAGCGAAATAATCATGATCCAGTGGAAAATAGAATCGCCCAAAAAATAAGTTGCAAGGGTAGAAAGAATGTATTCTGCTACAACCCCCGAAAAACCGGTAGCGAAAATAGCCGCTTTCAGTAAAGTCGACTTTTGCTTAAAGATGTCAGAAAATGCCATAAACAGCGATTACAAACACCAAGTAATCAAAACTGATCCACCGATGTAGGCGAAAGCTTCAATAATGGCAGCACCAATGTTGGGGTGTTCCTGATTCACAATTTCATCTGTAATGTTTTCACCCGGAAGCAATATTTTATCAGTAACAAAGCGCATGATGGGCAAAAGAATTAATCCGGCAACAACTTCTAGTCCGGCTTCAGAGAGCGTTTCGCCCCAGCTTACAAAATCACCGTAAAGTCCAAAGCGAATTAAGTTCCCCATGGCTACAATCGCTCCGGCAAAACCAATTCCAACAGCTA
>CERC01045063.1_pt1 | contig 17740 bp, 27 predicted proteins | sample 530921 | NCBI WGS metagenome assembly CERC01 (sample SAMEA2621099, study PRJEB7988) | marine metagenome | isolation source: saline water (ENVO:00002010), including
CTCAAAAAGCCAATCTGAAGTTCATAAAGAAGTGGAATCTGAGATCATACTTGCAGATATGATCGAGTATGAATACCATTTGAATTGGGAGTTCAAAGACAAGTTAGTTAACCTTGGAATTAATCCTCCAAAAGGACGATTCCATTTTGATGAAACCGAAAATTTACCGATAGAAAAGTTCATTGATGTGGCCATTAAAGTGGCTTCTAAAGTTCCAATTGAAGATGCTTGGTGGTATAAAACATTCAACTGTGATCCTCCAAAACAAGCCATCAAAAAAACCAAGGAACAAACTAAAAAGGATGATGAAGATGGAGGCGGTGATCCAAAGCCTGAACCTGAGCCTGAAAACTCTTTGAACCCGATGAATTACATACTACCACCGGGAACAAATATTGAAATGAATTACACTCCCAATCAAGATGAAAACAAATTGATTGATGAGTTATTCAATGGAACTGCCGCATCGTATTCACCAGCGGTATTAAGTAGATGGTTTCAACGCCTTGGTGGTGCTATCAGATCAAACTTGAGTGTAGGTACCAGCTACAATGAACCCGACCATATTAGCGGTTTAATGTTAGAGATGAACATGCACCGTTTTGGCTGGAACAAATCATTGGGATTGATCTATGAATTGAACCAAGCTCTTGATATTTCTGAGAATTACAGCGACTTTAAAAAGAAAGCTTTGCTTGTGATGGGTAAGTTTGATTCATACCTTGAAACGGAGTATAATCAAGCAATTGCAGTTAGCCAAAATGCAAGGCGTTGGAACGACATAAAAGCCAATCAAGAAACTTTTCCTTACTGGCAATATACAACTGCTGGAGATAGCCATGTAAGAAGCTCACACGCTGATTTAGATGGTAAAGTATTCTCTGTTTCAGATAAGTCAGCAGGCAGTTTTGTACCACCAAATGGATATGGATGTAGATGCAGCTTGAGAAAGTTAACCAAAGCGCAAGCAACTAAAATTGGAATCAGTAAAGCTAGTGATGCTATTGCCGCAATGGGAGATGAAGAACTGAGCCGAATGAAAAAAGGCGGTTTCTATGGCAACAAGGGCGAGGCCAATGAAATTTGGCGTTTGAATCAAGCTTATGTTGATCAAATACCTAGTAACGGTAAAAAGCCAATAAGTAAATTAACCTACCAAGATGCAGGACTTGAATCTTCTGCAACTCTTCGAAAACTGCAAAAAAACAAGTTGCCAAAATCAGAAGATACGGCTCAATCTATTTTAGAGAATTTCGATAAGAGTGCCCAGGAATACAACGGACAAAAAAGAGTGCTGTTAAAAGACTACAGCGGTCGTAATGTTGCGGTGAGTAGAAATGTTTTAGATGATCATCTAAAAGGCAAATATGTCAATGATAACGAGGAACGTCAACGTATTTATTCAAACGTAAAAAGCATTTTACAAAATCCTGATGAAGTGTGGTTGAACGAATACAAGATTGGTAAGTTCCAATACAACTTTGTGAAACATTACAACGATGAAACAATGGTTGTGAATGCTGAAATATCTAAATATGGATTCGATTTGAAGACATGGTATAAAGGTAAAATGAGCCAAGATTCATTCAGAAAAGGATTGGTAATAAAAAAGTAAGGAATTAATCCGCCCGATTTGAGGTATTCACCGCTTTGCATTGCCTTGAACGGTTATTATCCGGACTAAATCCTTACTCGAAACAAATATACGAATTATGGCAGACAAAAAGTTTCGTGATATTCTGTTTTCCAAATCGTTGCCTAAGTACAATCGGTTCAGAGAAAAGCTGCCATTGGTAGCAAGTGAGATTTTCGCAAACCAATTTGAAGAGCACTTTCGCAAAGAAGGCTACTATGATGAAAATGGAAGTTTTCACAAATGGAAACCTTGCAAAAAAGGTGGATCAAGAGGCATACTTCAGAAAAGCGGAAGAATGCGAAGATCACTCAAGGCAGCACCAATTCGTGACGAAGCTCGTGTGGTTACAGATGTCAGTTACTTTGAGGCGCATGACAAAGGTTTTGAAGGAACTGTGAAAGTTAAAGCGCATAAACGAAAGCGATTCAAAACCAGCAAAGAGGAGTATACCACTAGAACTGGTAAAACGAGAAAGAAAACCGTAAAGCGTGAAACTGGAGCTATTGAAGTAAAGTCTCACAGCCGAAAAATGAACCTACCGAAACGACAAATTTTCTCAGATGCAAAACCTGCATATGATGAATTAGAACAACACATTTTTGATTCACTTGATGAAATATTCTTAGGACAATGATTGAGAAAGAAGTTTACAACTCGCTTATGGCCGTGCTTACCGAGCAGCAAGAAGACAAACCAGCTGTTATGGCTCATTTTGATTGGTACAACCAACAAGATCAAGATATTATTCAGCGTGATAATAATAATGACGAAGAACCTGATACGTTTCCATTTCCAGCTGTATTCCTTTCATTTCCTACAGATATAGATTGGGAATATAGAGGTGCTAAAATGAAAGAAGCATATACCAAAATTGAGCTGGTTATCATTCAAGAACAACATCAGGACATTAACTCAAACACAGCTCCAGTAATTAAAGATGCTGGCCTTGCGTGGATGGATGAATTGGATAGAGTTGTTGAATTGTGTGAAGCCTCACGTGCAGATCATTTTGACAAAGTGAAACATGTAAATACCCGGCATGATCATAACCACTTTGAAATAAGAACAACACGCTTGTTATTTAACATCCTCCTTCGTGATTTATCACGGATGAAGCAATACCAAAAAGTAACACCTGATGTTACAATAACAACAACTTTGAAAGCATAAAAAAAGCCCTGCCGGCTAATTGTTGACAGGGCTTTAAACGGTATTTAAATGCTATTTAAGCAACGTTAAAAACCTCCTTAAAGTTTGATTCTAAAAACTGGATAACCTTGGTTTTATCCTTGTATTTGCAAGAGCAAACAACCACTTGTTTTTGGCTTCCATTAGTTAACTCAATCGAAAGTAACAGATCAGGCATTTCAGCCTTTTTAACGCCATCTTTAAGGCCACTTAAACCACCAATAACAGCTCCAACGCCACCAAGTAATACACCGCCAACAATAGCTCTTCCAATTATAGATTTTTCTTTCTTCTCAAATATCTGCTCTTTATCTTCTAATGTAATGCTGGTGATCTGCTCTTGAGGTATGGCCACTCGGAAAGTCTTAAACTTATGCATTACAGAAAAAGCCAACCCTTTTGGTTTAATCTCAAGGTTACAAATGTTAGGCACTTGAAAATTGATTTCACCAATAACTTCATCAAGAGATTGAATGCCTCCAATATAGTGCAACTGTCCAGCTAGTTTTTTTGTATTGAATAAACCTGATTTACCTAGTTCGGTAGTCAGTTCTTTTTCGGTAAGTAATTCCATGATTTAGGTACTTTTAAACCCGATGGAATATGATATCTTCAGTATACCTTTCGCTGTAGCCATAGTCTTCAGCTATGGTGCTAATGATATGCTCTTGTGAGTAGATTTGTTTTCCAGATTTTGACACCTTAGAAACCCAACTTTCATAAGCTGCTCTAACCTTGCTATGTCTGCGTTGTGTAGTTGATCGCATTCCAGCTTGTTTTTGTTGAGGAGAAAATGAAGGACTTGGACTACTCATTCACATATATCGGGTTGATTAATAAATGGTTTCTACAAAAATAAAGTAATTTAACGCTTGTTTGCAAACATACTACATTCATTCACCTGTGATAATATCAGCATCACCATTCAAGTAATCATCATCAGTTGGCTGTCTGGCCTCAGTGTATTTTTCTAATCCTTTCAATTTCCTTTTGTCAGTTGCGTAATAGTAGCTTCTTCCATTATGATATTGAGTGCCTTCCTTTACTTCTATATGAGGGTCTTTTAAGTCTCTTTGTCTGTTTGCTTCACCATGCCTAAACTCTGATGCTTGGCATAGCCTCCTAAATTCTGTTACACACATGTATTGAAGATTTACATTAACATCTTAGTACCTTTAGAAATGCCGTATTCATTGGGTGGTACATCGGTTATTACAATGCCAATTCTTCTGATTGTTGCTTTACCGTCTTCAATCTGTAAGAACTTATCATCAATAGCTTCAAGGTCAAATTGTAGCCCTTTGTTGTCAACTTTTTTCACATAGCCAACTTCTACTAATTCAGGATCTTCTTCTTCATTTTCGTAAATCAATTCATGCCATTGTTTATATGCATCAGCAGCGGTTAAATCTTGTTTACTGGACAGAAGAAGTCCGTACTCATCTGAGCCTGTATCAATATTGTACTTAACTGGAGGTAATCCAGCCATAGCTATTTTATTCCAAGCTTCTGCAATAGCTTCAAAATCGGGTGTTTCTTTCCAATCCCAACTAAATGCAAATGTGTTTTCCATTTTTAATTCTCCCATCTCATTTGGTTTAAATAGGTTTCAGGATACATTTTCCCATGTCCTGATTTCCGTAAGTTGTTTTCATACTTTGTTATCCATGCCAGTGCAGCTATTTTATTGGCTTGGCTGAGTTTTTCCCAAAGTTTAATTGCTCTTCTCTTGTTGCCATATTTATAGTCGTATGTATTCCAAAAGTTATCAAAGCTCAGATCGGGTTCGATCTCTTTTACTTGGCCTTTTACATCCTTTTTAAATACCATTAAATCTTCTATGAGTTTTGGCATGTTTTTATAGAAGTACAATAATTGTTTCTCTGTGAGATCTGCCTCAATGATGAACTCAATTAAGAAGCCTTCAGCATTGTATTTAAAGTGAATGCTTCCAGTAAAACCATCACTTGTGAATATGAAGTGTCTCATGATAATTTGAAGTTTGTTAGAAACTGATCATTGGCGTTGTAGATGGTGCGGATTAGATTCTCTGTGTAGCTGTTGTAGTTAAGTGCGTAGTTATCTATAAAAAGGTTGAATGCAACGGCTTGAGTATCGTCTAACTCTAGCTTGAATGATTTAGAGTCAGTGAGTAGTTTCTTCAGTAAACTCAGGCGTATTTTCTTGATAACTGACACAATGATTAACTCATTATTTGATTCCGGTACCACGTCATGTAAAACATGGATCAGATACGATACTTCGTCACGCTTCAACTTGTGTTTTACCTTCATTTAAATGATGTTTAAACAGCGTTAATAATTGATTGATGAAGTTGCTCGGCTTGAGATACCAGCGTTACCAACTCTTTGTAATTGTGATCTTGCAATTTCTTGTGAGCATGGCCGTATTTGATGCACCAGTTGTCCATTTGTTCGGCAGTATAGCCGCACTTGTTTACTAAAATGGCATACACCTTTTGGCGCATGCGGTTGGCTGGGCTTTTTAACCAATCTGTATCATTGGACTTGTCAGCCATCCATGCTATTAATTGGCTGTACTCATCTGTTGTTAGCTGGCGTAGGCCAGACTTCACACCATTTGTGAAGTCTAGCACCAGCTCCTCCCTCGAAATGCGCATGCCTTTAGCTTTGAGTTTTTTCTCTAATCTGAAGTAGGCTTTGTAACTCATTATCCACTACAGCTTTCACAGTTATTCATATCGCATTGGGTAGGTGTAAGCTCTCGGCCTTCTTTGTTTGCTTCAAGCTTTTTTATTTTCTCCATGATGTCAGCATCATGAAAAACATCTCCAACTAATTGAGAATTCAGTTTCTCAATTTTCACATCTATTTCTTTTAATTCATCGGGTGTCATTTCAGTAAAATTCCTTGGTTATACATTTCTTTAATGCTTGCTAAAAAAATCATGATAATGTCAGGGACAATTGAGTTCCCTGCGAATCCAAGTCTAGGAATGTGATCGGGTATCTCATCATCCATAGAGAGAATCGCGGATTCGCCTGTCCTTTCTTCAAACCGTAAAAAAGGATTGCGTTGTTTTGCCAATGCATCTGTTTGCCTACTCGTGATTGAGCTGTAATCAGGGTAACCCTGTAATGGCTCTCTCCATCTTTGAACATTGGAGTAGGCAATAAGGAAAACTCTTCTCCTGGTATGATCGGTGTCAACGGACACAGCTGGTATAATGTACGCTTGGCAGGTGTAACCGATGCTCTCCAAATCAGTAATCTTTTGGTCGAGTACCATATTTGAGATGCTTCCAACAACATTTTCGTTAATAACGAAATCGGGTCTTCTGTTTTTAATCCCTTTAAACATTGCTGGCCAGCGGTAACGGTCATCTGACTTGCCTCTTCTGAGCCCGGCATTACTGCTCGGTTGACATGGGTCGCCCCCTGCAATGATGTGTACCCATTCCTGTCTTTTGATTTCACTTGATTCATCATGAATTATGATTTTACAGTTTGGATAATTCTTCTTCAAGTATTTATAGGCTCGTGAATCTGACTCTATGTGATAGCTAACCTCAAACCCTCCAATTTCATTTGCGGCATAGGCTACAGCATCTATACCACCCGAATACCAGGAGGCTATTTTAATTAGTTCACTCAAAGCGAAGAAAATTGCATTGGTATTTCAATCCATTTATTGCTTTCATCGCGCTTGTATGCGCGCACGTATGTAGCTGATCCAGCCACATAGTAGCTTTTACTCAATTCATCCAAAGCCGCTGAGAATTCAGGATCATTGAGTGCTTCTTCATGCTTCCGTAACTTGGCCACAAGTTTTGGGTCGTAGTCTCCAGATTTGTTCTTCATCAAAATATCATTGATGATGTTGTACATCGCTTTGTTACGGCTGGCAAATTTGTTGTACAGTATTTCTTTGATGCGTTCAATGGCAATTTGTGCATGCTCATTAAAGGCGTTTCGCTCTTGGTTTTCAACCACCAATTTGAACTGCTGATCTTCAGTTACAATACTGAATTGCTTTTGATCTTTTGGTTCTTGATTTTGCAATTCCCAAGCACGATCGCGAAACTCAGATGCGCGATGTATAGTTTCTTTTTTCAACTGGCTCAAGATGGCCGAAACTTCACTAAACTGCGCCAACGTCAACGCGATAAAAGCATCACGCTCATTGGTATATTTGTTCTTTGCAGCCTTGGCAGCTGATTTCTCTTTTTGTTGCTTTTCTTGAGCTAATTGCATTAGCTCATCAGCAGTCATTTCGTTTACGTCTTTCATTTTTTTCTTTCTTCCTTATTTGATAGCATTTAATACAGATGTTGTTGAGGCAATCTTCACACACTAGCAAGTCTCTATGACTTGGATGCGGTTGTTTAAAGTTCAGTTTCTTATTAATCTTCAATGTTTTCAATGAGGTATTTAATAGTGTAGTGATCACCGTCTTTTGATTGGATTGAAACTCGATCGCCTACTTGGATGTTATTTACATCAAACACCATAGTTCCTTCCCAAATTGATTGTTGAAAAGGCTCGCATTCAACAACCTTAGACCACACATCACCATCTTCATACTCAACCAACCAAGTCAAAAAATCCTGTCCTTGATCTTCAAATTCAATCCTAATTTTACTCATCTTCAACCTCCAGTCCTTTTGATTGTAGTGAAGCTTTCAATGAGCTTACAAAGTGTTCTTCAGGTAAACCCAGGTACTGGTTTTCGCTGATGTATTTTGTGCAGCCATTTTTAGCGCAAATACCATCTTCTTGAATGAAATCAGCATGTTTACACTTAGTACCTATGCAGGAGTAGTTAATCTCTAATTTGAAGGGCTTTTTGGGATATAGTGTGGTTAGTTCATCCATGAAGTATTCCAACACAAAGCTCAAAAACGATGATTGTGAAGCTGATTCTACTCGCTTAAGTGCATTATCATAAGTAATATCATACTTGACTTCAATGTGTCTTACAACAGATTCTTTAGCAACTTGATATTCCATTTCATTTTTAGAGACTATAGGCTCTTTAGTTATTACTAGTATGTGTAACATTAGATTTTGAATTTTGAGTATTTCAGAAAGAATGTGTTGTAGCAATGCTCTAGTTCGTCACTAGTTGGTAATACTTCAACTTCATTGAGCCACACTTCAAGGCATAAGTCTTCAGCATAACCTTCAATGATGTTGTTTTCAAAAACTTTCCATTCATATTTGAACCACTTCCAATAATCAGAGCTATAAGCAATTGATTCGTAGTAGTTCTCGTAACCCTCTTCTTTTGGGTATAGCTCGTGAAGAAGCTGGCAACCTATTTCCACAATCTTCCAGAAGTAGTCCTCTTCGCTCAACCCTGTAACCCGAAGGATACGCTGTTGATTGGATGAATATTTGCTTCTTAATTCCTGTATTTGCGTTGGTTTCCATGTAATTTTATTTTTCATTTGTGTGTGATGTTGATGATGTGTTTAACTATGCATTTGATGAGGCTTACAGCTGTTAAAATTGCAATTGAAGCTACCAGTAGTAAGCTTGGTGAAGAAGCCCAAAAAGGGCTTAATTTGACGATACCTTCAGCATTGAAAACAAGCAATGAAGCTTGTATAATGGCATAAACAACCATACCAATGTGAATGGCTATTATTTTAGATTTCATCGTATAGGATTTTTGAGCGTTCAGGAACTATATCGAAGTACTCACCGCCACCGAATCTGCTGACTTTTACGTGAGCTCTGAATCTGTCAATATGTATCTTGATGTCAGCATCATACATTACAAACTCAGCTGTTTTCCCTTCAGGTTTTTTACCGTTTGCGTGAGAGCTGAAGATTAAGCTCTTGCCTAAAAAGTCAACCATGTATTCTTTGAAGAAGATGTATTGCGCTTTATTCAGCCCAGCATATTGAATGGAATCAATGAAATAGAACTGCGGTGATTTTCTGCGTTCAGCGCGGCACACTAAGTCAGCAATGCTTTCGCGGTGCAGAAAAACTATTTTGCCTTTCAAATCCTTAAAACCAGTTCTTTTAACTACTTTCTGAAAGCTAAATCTTGCACCTTCTTCTAATGAGTTGTAAGCGATTCTACCATACTGTGATAGCTCTTTTGCTAGCTTCACATAAAAGGCTGTTTTCCCTTGCCCTGAATCTCCGAAGCCTAACCATACGCTATTCAGTTCAATCTCTTCGCCAAATGATCTTGCAAACTCACCATCTAGCATAAATGTGTTGAACTTCATATTGTACATCTGATCTACTGAAATGGCTCTATTAGGATCACCAACTTTGGTCATTAAAAACTTCAACCTAGTTGGGTGGCCACTTGCTAATGCGTGAAGCTCTTCAACCATTTTTCGATCAACATTCTTAGTCACATACTTTTTGAATGCTTGATCTAAGCTGATAGCCTCACTCTGCAACTCCTTCCATATTCCTGTAGGTACTAGAGTCATGCAGCATTACGATTTTGAGCCAATTGTATCTTTTCAATCTCGCGTCTAACTTTCCGTAAATCACCATTCGACACATTGTAGATGTAAACAATGTCACCTTCATTATCTACTCCATTAGCTTTACAAATGCTCTCAACATCTTTCATTGTTGGTTCATTGAGACCATCATATACCTTTGAGCCAATTCGACTCCAAATTTCTCTGTATCCGGGTTTATCAGATTGAACGCCTTTTAACAGTCTTTTTTGAAGGGCTGGTACGCCTGACAATACAAATCCAACATGGCCAAATAGATCATTGTAGAAGTCCATGAATAAATCGAACTGGTTGGGTTTCAATTTATCGGCTTGATCTATTATCATGAGCAAACTATCTTGCTCTTTAGCATATGTGAGAAATCTCTCAATCAACTCTTCAGTTGTTCCGTGTTGAGAGAGTCCACATGTTTGCAAAAGGTTTTTTACATAACTTTTTTTGCTCCAATATTGCTTGCACTCAACATGAATTACATTGATATATTTTTTTGAATAGTGTTTATAAGCCTCTGATTTTCCAAAACCAGCATTTTCAGAAATCAAAATAGATAGATGCCTTTTTTGTACAGCAAAAAGCAGAGCTTCCATTGTTTTAAGCGTATGTGTCTCTGCTATATTCCAAAATGGATCAAGCTTTAAATTCACCATAACTTTTCGCCATTTTGAATCTGAAATCAATTGCCATTTGCCATTCTGCATGTGGTTACATGTTGCAGATGAAACATCAATCATTTCAGCCACTTTAGCTTGGCTATACTGCGTGCTTAATCGCTTTATTTCTTCAGCAATAAGCTCCTTTACATGATTGTCCATATATTTGAATTTTGAAATTGTTACAAACCATTAATGAAGGAGCTCTCTAGCACAGTGCGCTCCTTCTTTGGTAAAGAGCCACCCATTTTCATGAGTAGTTCTTGTTCTTCAATAATTACTTCAGGGGTAATTCCAGCACGCTTCCTAGCTGCAATCATATCAGCTTCATCAAGAGACATTTCAATTTCTCTTACTTGATAATCTCTTCTAAATCTTGCATCATCACCTTCTTCCTTGAGCGCAGGAATAACTTCATGAGCGCGTTTTGTTTGGGCGTTTGCAATAAAATCAAGATTACCGTCTGAATCAGGTAAGTAAAGGCGTATAAACTCACTTAGGTACTCAGGATCGTACTTTACTACGAATTTTTTACCAACGTATTTACGTCTAAAGGATATATCTATTCTATTATCAGAATCCAACACTTCAAACCAGTATGTAGTGCCTTTCACCTCTAATTCTAATCCACCTCTACCATAAGTACTTGGCCTTCTAGCCTGAATCCAAAACATTTCAACTTGATCAATAAAACTGATCTCTTGCCTCATCGGCATTTCATGCTGAAAAACTTCGTTTCTTGAGCTATCAAAATGGGGATGTTTGGCTGAGTTCCAAATATTCACCATAGCTTTAAAAGCTTTTAGCAAATCTTGCTTTGGTTTCAGTAGATGTTTGTATTCAAGGATGAATTCCTTGTTTAATTTTGCATCTATATCCCTAGACTTGATTGATTGCTTGTCAGAATTCCACATGATATTCAACACTTGCCTTTGCAAGCGTGAAAAAATCTGCTCAATTGGATTACCTTTTCTTCGCGCCTTGTGTTTATAATGATCTCCTTTAGGGTGAGCTACAAGCCTATCGTATAGGCTCTGCATCATACTTGAAGTATGGCCAGACTGGCCATCATAAGTAAATAGATAGGGGTGAACACCACTATTATTTACACTCATTTTAACAGCTGTAAAGTGATCTGTATGATCTTCAGTTTCAGAGAATGAGTAACCGATTATTTTCTCACTATAAACATCAATAACAACGTCTATCTTCAAGTGAGCAGCCATTTTTTGATCATTATCATAGTAATGAACCCAATCAAGCTTAGAACCATCGATAACCCAATAGGCGTTTGGAAACCAATTATCTCTTTTTCGCTTTATAAAGTGACTGTATTTCGCCATGTAGGCATCTTCACCATGCCTACCTAAATACCATTTGCGCTCTATTTCAGGCTCATGAAGTCTTTTATTTACAGCTTGATGTGTTAGTGATGGCCAGCCTTTTTCTTCTCTAATGGAATTATACCTAACCATCTCTTGAGGTACTGAGAATTTCATAGGCATAGAATGAATAGCTATCCACCAATCAAGAATTTCACCTGTTATTTTCTCAGGATTATTATTTCCTTCAGAACCATGTATCAAACCCTGATAGCTATGCTCTATATACTTGTCGTATTTACGTTTTACAGCTCTATGATTATTTTTTATAGAATGCGGATAAGTGCCTCTATCAAGTTCATGAATAGCTGCTGTTACGTTTATCCAAAAATCTGTTGAGTTAGATTTTTGACCTCGTTTGAATTTTGATCTATACTTGATTAATTCAGTAATAGCATTGAAAATAATAGCATCGGCTTGATACTTCTCTTTTGATTTTTGAGATAGTGGCTGACCATTTGTTTTTATGAATAATTCAAAGAAGTCTTTAGCAGCTAGATCTTCTTGAAGATATTTTGTTAGAGAATTAGGCTTTGACTCTTTGAATAGTTCTTCAGGTTTTCCACCTAAAAATTCTTCAATTGGCCTTTTGAATCTCTGAGGTAGAGATTTATATTCAACCCAAGCAATAGTATCAGAACCACCACCTCTTCTAACCCTGTTGATTCGCTCACGATTAACTAAAGCTTTATAATTAGGGTAGGTTAGAATCTGAACCTCTTCAGAGTATAACCAGTTAGCAGCTACGCATAATATGTTATCGATATACTCAAACATATTACTCGCCTTCAAGTATCTCAACCATTTGTTTGGCTTTAGAAAGTATTCTCTTCGCTAGATCAGTGTTGGTATTACGTTTTCCATGTAACACTTTCGATACATAATCAGGATGACAATTCACCACTCTTGAAATGGCTGCCATGTTAATTTTTCTGATTTGTTCTGCTGTGAGATTCGTCATGTTAAATACATTTGTCTTGTTATAAATACAAACATAGATTAAATTTAGACCACTTCAAAAAGAATGAGTCGAAATATAGCCCATACGAAACGAAGAATGATAGAGTTCCTTGATAATCAAGGTATTTCGAAAGCTCAATTTTTCCGTGACACTAAATCTTCACCAAGTAATTTTAAAGGAAAAGGGCTTTATAGTGAGCTAGGAGCTGATATGATAGCTAAAATTTTAGCTGCATATCCTGATATTGATGTCCAATGGCTTCTGACGGGAAAAAAGAGTAATACACATCAAAATACAGCTAATGAACCAACAGCTGAATACGGCAAAAATGAAGCTGTAGCCCCTATATCTCATAGGGTTATGGAAGTACCTTTGGTTAATCAATATGCTCACGCTGGCTACATGAAAGGATTTGCTGATCAATATTTTATTGAAGAACTCCCAAAAGTTCCATTTATAGTAGATAAAGAGTATAAAGGAGAGTATATCTGCTTTGAAGTTAAAGGTGATTCAATGGATAATGGTCAAGATGACGGCTACATTGAAGGAGATGTAATCCTCTGCCGAAACGTTAAGCAAGAGTACTGGAAATCAAAGCTCCACATCAATAAGTGGGATTTCGTTATAGTACATAAAACTGATGGTATACTTGTAAAGAGAATCACCAAACACAATGTTGATACTGGAGATATCACTCTGCACTCTTTAAATGATTATTACGATGATATCACTGTCAATTTAATGGATATTGATAGGATATTCAACATTATTGAACTCCAGCGCAAACGCATGCGCAGATAACGAATTGTACATCTACAAAACAGCTTTTAAAAGCAAACTCGTTCTATTTTATTGATTTATTGATGCTTACAAATTACATCCGAGTATTAACAAGTGCTTAAAACGTGTGTTTTCATGTATTACCCCCCCATGTAAACAATAAAAAGGGTTAATATTAGACCTTTTAAGATATTTATCACTCTTATATAGGTCTGTATTTAACTGGTTTTGTAACCCCAAGTGTAACCCCAAGTGCACCCCCTTTCGTTTTTTATGGGCTTTTTTCAAAAAAGAAGAGCTCGGTTTAAATGATGTTTAAACTAGGTTCAAAGGATCAATTAATAGTAGAGCACAATCAAGCTATTTAAGCCTGTTTTATTGAGTGAATGGGAGTTTCAGCAGTGTTATACTGCTATAATGGTACTAAGATTTACTGAAGTGAAGTATTAGTCTATAGTAATGGAAGTAGAATGGAAGAGAATGGTAGCTAGATGTACATTTTGTTTTTATGATGGTTTCATGTTCAATTCGCCATTTTTATAGTGTTTTCGGGCTTTTTATGGTTTTTCGGGCTTTTTTTGTTTGTACACTTCGTTTTATCCCCCCTATTTCCGAGTAAAGAATAGCCTGCAACCTTAGGTGTGTTAGTCATATAGTTTTGTACCCGATTCGCTAATTTTGCTGCGTTTACAGCAAAAGACAAGGCACATGCAAATCACACTATCAGAAACCAGAGACCTTAACATCGATGAGGTTGTTGCGTTATACAAAGCCAACCAATGGAGTGCGGCCGAAAAACCTCAAGCATTGTTCAACGCTTTACTACATTCGCACACCTTGATTTCTGCATGGGACAACGATAAATTGGTGGGTATCGGAAATGCTATCTCAGACGGATACTTGGTGGTGTATTATCCACACTTGTTAGTTCATCCAGATTACCAAGGAAAAGGCATTGGACACCAAATTGTAGCCAAAATGCAGGAAAAATATGCGAGTTTTCACATGCAAATGCTCACAGCAGATGGAAAAGCCATTGATTTTTACAAAAAGAACGGATTTGAACGTGCCGGCCAAACCGAACCCATGTGGATGTATAACGGGGATGAGCATTGACAACTCTGAACTTATACACCAAGAATAATTCCCATCATGAAAAAAGAACTCCAACTTTTTCTTGTTCATTACAACATGCCTGAGTTAGGTAAAGCATGGTGTCGTTTCTTTGACAATCAACCAAATGTAAACGTTGTTGAAGCTGATATTTTCGACATCAATGTCGATGCCATTGTAAGCCCGGGAAACTCATTTGGTTTTATGGACGGTGGGTTAGATTTACTCATTTCCAAACAAATGGGTTGGGCTATTCAAACCGAATTGAAAAAGCGCATTAACGCTTCTCCTCTGAGAGAACTTCTGGTGGGACAAACAGAAACCATTGCAACCAACAATCAATTGGTTATTTGTGCACCAACAATGCGCATACCCGGCAGCGATGGAATTCTGGAGTCTGTTAACGCCTATCTGGCTATGAAAGCCATTCTTATCGAAGGGTTAGCCAATAACAACATTACTTCTATAGCTATTCCCGGATTGTGCACTGGTACCGGTAAAATGTCGCCTTTTGTAGCCGCCAAACAAATGTTTGCAGCCTATTCTGAAGTTATTTTAAACCAAAAACCTGAATTTCCACTCTATATTGATGCCATAAAACAACAGCGCTACCTTAAACGAGACACTCCTAAGTACGAATAATCCTATTTTAGGCTTTAGTTGCCAAATCGGTTCCGCAGACAGCACTATCTTTGAGTCCTCAAGTAAAACAATCAATGGAAAACAGAATATTTACCTACGACATGACCATCAAAGAATTTCACCTCGATACTTTTGGTCATGTTAACAATGCCACCTATTTACAGATTTATGAAGAAGCCCGTTGGCAATTCATTACCGATAATGGTTACGGATTAGACAAAATCAAAACCACAGGATTAGGTCCTGTTGTACTGGAAATCAATATCCGTTTTATTCGCGAATTGCGCCTGCGCGAAAAGATTACCATACACTCTCAAACGGGTGAATACAATTCAAGAGTGGGTGTTATTAAACAATGGATAACCGACAGCAACGGCAAAGTTTGTTCTGATGTTGAAATGAAAGTTGGTTTGTTTGATACCCACCAACGTAAGCTGGTAGCACCTACCGAAGATTGGCTCAATGCCATCAAATAATAAACGATGATTGCTCAAACACCATCTCCGCCCTATTATGCGGTTATCTTCACCTCTATTCGAACAGATAAGGAGGATGATTATGCACAAACAGCTCGCTTAATGCTTGAATTAGCGCAACAGCAAGATGGTTTTCTAGGCATTGAAAGTGCCCGCGATACATTGGGCATTACCGTTTCTTATTGGCGCGATTTGGCTTCTATTCAAAATTGGAAACAGCAAACCGATCATCTGGTAGCGCAACAAAAAGGCAAAACTGACTGGTACAAACACTACAAAACTCGCATTGCTTTGGTAGAAAGAGATTATGGGTTTGATTTACAATAGACTTTAAAAGCACATATGCTCCGAAAAAACATACTGATTTCCTACTTAATTTGTGCTCCTACAGGCTTATTCACAGTATTATTCACTTTTATGCTTCCTGCAGGATTATCAGGCGAAGGACTAAGCACTATCTTTATTATACTCACCTATGGTTGGGCGATTGTGGGTTTAATTCTTTCATTTCTACTTTCGATTTGGATCGGATGTAGAAAAGCAGAGAAGCGACTGATAAAAGGTAAAAAACTATTGAATGCCTCTTTTCACTTTTCTTTCATTGTCAATACAATTATTTGGTCCGTATTTGTCATCATTACCACGGTTGTTAATCTTGACAATACAATGCTCTTCTATTTGATTCTTCCTATTATAGCTGGGTTTATTCTTTCTGTAACCGGAACTACATTTACGCTCGGTTTAATCATGGCTTATCTTTATAAAAGAAACCTAATGAATAAAAATCTAATCCCGGCATAAAAAACGACTCTGCTTATTGAAGCAATATCATTACCAAATCTCATCAAATAAAAACAAACAATACTTCATTTCAATTAATTTACTACGAAGCCTATACACATGAACAATAGAGAATACCGCAAACAACTTGCTGAAGAAACCCTTCAAATTCTTGACAAAGGGTTTTATACTTCTGTTTCAGGTAAAAAAATAGACATTAGTCAACTACAGCATAAAGCAGAGCAATTCACCAAAGTTTATACACCTGAAGAAAGTGATGAATTGCTCAAACAACTCCCCTACACTACGGCTGATTTTGAAACAAACATCAGCGTTACCAATCAGGCGACTTTAGATGCTGTTCGAATGCTCATTGCTGAAGGACATGAAGATGTTTTGTGCCTCAACTTTGCTTCTGCTAAAAATCCCGGAGGAGGATTTCTCGGAGGAAGTCAGGCTCAGGAAGAAAGCATTGCCAGATCTACCGGACTTTACAACTGTCAGATTAAAACGCAGGGCTATTACGAAACCAATCGTAAACATAAGTCTTGTATGTATACAGATTATATGATCTACAGTCCATTTGTCCCAATTATAAAAGACGAAGATGGCAACAACCTTAATCAACAAATGCATTGCGCCATTATTACTGCTCCTGCTGTGAATAAAGGTGTGGTAAAACACCGCGAACCGGGACGCCTGCAAGATGTTGAACAAGTAATGAAACGAAGAATTCGAAAAGTATTGGCCATTGCACGCACCAACAACCACAAAACACTTGTTCTTGGTGCTTGGGGGTGTGGTGTTTTTCAAAACGACCCTAATGATATTGCTGTTTATTTCAGGGAAGTCATAACTTCAGATTTTTCCCATCAGTTTGAAAAAATAGTTTTCGCCATTTATTCCAGTAATCCAAAGTTTATCACCCCGTTTATGGCCGAATTTGAACAATAACATCTAAAAACATTGAGAAAATTACCTCCTGATATCACGAATGAAATGAAAATCCGATTTGGTTCGGAATTTCAGAGAGCAAAAGCGCCTTGTTCTTCATAGCCAATGATCAGGTTGGTATAGTAGGTTGAGATGTTGTCAGAAATAATGCAATTGCTCTTTTCGCTTGTCGTTATACACTACCTTCTCTAGCAACAATACGGCTTGCTCATAATTGCGAAGGTTAAACTGGGCAATGCCCATCATTTTCAACAAGTAGTCTGATGTACCTTGTTCTAACTTCACCAAATGAGCTGCACTTGCCAGTACGCTCAAAATCTTTTTGGTGATAAGCCGATTTTAGCTAAAAATGGTACAACGTAGCGTTAGAACTGTCTAGTGCCAATCCCTGTGCGATTAGTTTGTCTGCCCATTCATATTGCTACATTCCTTGATAGATTTGGTCAAATGCGCAAGGGCTTCAACATCTTTTGGATTCAACTCAATAGTCAACAGGGTATATCCCATAGCAAAATCAATTTGCTTCATTTTATAATACCAACCCGCCAATACTTTGTAGTAAGTAATATCCATTGAGCGTATCGATAGCCGATAAACGCTGGTATTACTCCACTGCTAACTTGTAATTCGATTGATTCGAATAAATTACCCCCAATTGATTGAGTGCACTTACATGCGGTTTCCCAATCTTTAGCATAACATGC
>CERC01134317.1_pt1 | contig 17704 bp, 14 predicted proteins | sample 530921 | NCBI WGS metagenome assembly CERC01 (sample SAMEA2621099, study PRJEB7988) | marine metagenome | isolation source: saline water (ENVO:00002010), including
CAATCTTAAATAATAGAATCTGCACAACATTTGGGGCGCTTACTATTCGGGTGTTAGGATTTTAACAGGGTATGAAAATTAGGGAGATTTCAAGCGTCGCCTTGGCAAGTCATTATATAATCGTCTTATCTTGTAAAAATTGAAAGTTTTGGCCGCTTAAAACTACAGCGGCAAAAGGGTTGTCCATGAAAGTTTTATTTACTGTATTTTTGCTAACAACAAGTCTCTTTTTAGGTGCAAAGGAGCCAGAGTCCCTAAACTCCAAAGCGAATCGTTTACTGGAGATTTGGCGCACTAATGGCACAGATTATAAGCTTAATAAATCTGAATCAGAGATCATTACGACTTTATATTTAAAGCTTCATGGAGATGCTGTTGCAGAAATTCAAGAAGAAGCAAAAATTAACAACATGGATAAAGACTCATACATTGCAGATAGTCTTTCTTTTACAAACTTTGTTGAAGATCTGGAAAGAAAACTTGAAAAGGTAGACGAAATGGAAGACAGCGAACTTTTCATATTATTATTGAAATCTGAAGTGAGGTTTAAAACCCAACAATCTGTCCGATTTATTCCAGTTGGGTTCTTTGAAAATGAAAAAAGAGCAAGAGATTGTTTTATAGTTATTATTAACAAGTTAGGCTTTGAGATTCCAATGATGTAATAGGGTATATACCCCTTCAAAGTTATTCACTTTCTACCCCTTACACTGCGGACTCTCTGTTGTGTAAGGGGTTTAAAGTACAAGTTTCATTTGAGCCCACTTTTATAGAGAAGCATGTTACATTTTTCTATTTATTTGACTCGCGTAGTCTTAATTTAAACTCTTAATTTAAGATATCTCTAATTCATAAGCCCTAATTGTGCACTGACTTCTTTTCAAAAGCAGCATGGTTGGGTATATACCTATAATTACTTATGTTACTAAGGAGCAGCCATGTCCGTCCGCGTTAGATTCGCGCCAAGTCCAACAGGTTATTTACACATCGGTGGAGCAAGAACCGCCTTGTACAACTATCTATTTGCAAAAGCGAATGGTGGTCAATTCATCGTAAGAGTTGAAGATACTGACCAAGAGAGAAGCAGCAAGGAATTTGAAGTAGAACAGCTTGCTGATCTTAAATGGATGGGGATTGATTATGATATCGGTCCAGGAAAAGAGGATGAGCATGGCCCTTACAGACAATCTGAAAGACTAGACATCTACAAGAGAGAAGCTTTAAAGCTTGTTGAAGAAGGTAAGGCCTTCTATGACTTTTGCTCAGAAGAAGAACTTGAGCAGATGCGTGAAAGAAGTCAGGCAGAAGGCACTCCTGCTTACACTGGAAAGTGGAGAGAGCCAAAGCATTGGGATGAAGCTAAGAAAAGAGTGGAAGCTGGTGAAAAAGCTCCTATTAGGTTTCTAGTTCCAGATAAAGACTATACTTTTACTGATAAAGTTCGTGGTGAAGTTACTTTTCCTAAGGGAATGGTAGGGGACTTTGTAATCCTTAGATCGAATGAAATGCCTGTTTATAACTTCTGTAACGTTGTAGACGATCATATGCATAGGATCACCCACGTCATTCGTGGAGAAGATCACGTTAACAACACTTTAAGACAGCTAATGATTTATGAAGCTTTGGGGGCACAAGCTCCTGTGTTTGCACACGTATCACTACTTATTGGTGCTGACAGGCAAAAGCTTTCAAAAAGACATGGAGCTACTTCTGTAACTCTTTATAGGGAGCAAAGTTACCTTCCGGAAGCTCTTGCAAACTACCTATGCTTACTTGGTTGGTCACATCCTGAAGAGAAAGATATCTTCACTCTTGAGGAGCTTTACTCTGTATTTAACTTAGATCGTTTCAGCAAGTCTCACGCCATCTATGATATGGAAAAGTTGAAGTGGATGAATGGACAGCACCTAAAGAATAAAGATGATGCCGAGCTAGTAAAAGACCTTGAAGGAAATGTCTCTCACGGTCACTTCTTCCACAAGCAAAATGAGCAGTGGAAACTGAAGTGCGTAGGGCTTTATAAGGAAAAAATTGACTTATACTCTGAGTTTGAGTCTCAACTTGATCAGTATGTTTTAAATGAGAACGTTGAATATTCTGACGAGGCAAAAGAAGCGTTGGGGTGGGAGACTACACCGCAGATAAGAACTTACCTTTTAGAGAGACTCTCTGATGTGAATCAAGGATTTGTTTCAGAAGAGGACCTTGCAGAGTGGATGAATTACTGCAAAAAAGAGTTGAAAATTAAAGGTAAGCCACTATTCATGGGATTTAGAGTTCTTTTAACGGGTCAAAATCATGGGCCGGATCTTAAAGTTTTAATTTCTTTGACTCCAGTGAGCATACTTAAAAAGAGATTGGAAAAAGCGGGGAACTAATGAGCAACGAAGTTGAAATGGAAAAAGGCGTTCCTACAGATCAAAAAGAGCATAGGAACTTCATCGAAAACATCATCGCTGAAGACCTTAAAAGCGGTAAGCACGACGGCTGGGTTATAACTCGTTTTCCACCTGAGCCAAACGGCTATCTGCACTTGGGACATACCAAGTCCATCTGCCTAAACTTTGGTCTTGCAAGAGATAATGTTAAAACAAGATGTCACCTAAGATTCGATGACACAAATCCGCTTAAAGAAAGCACTGAATATGTAAATGCGATAAAAGAGGACATCAAGTGGCTAGGTTTTGACTGGGGAGAAAACTTACACTTCTCATCCGACTACTTTGACACTCTTTATGGCTTTGCTGTTGAGTTGATTGAAAAGGGCCTAGCTTATGTAGATAGTCAAAGCCCTGAGGAGATCGCGGAAAATAGAGGAACCTTTGAAGCGCCTGGCAAGAATTCTCCATTTAGAGAGAGAAGTGTTGAAGAAAATCTCAAAATGTTTACCGAAATGAAGGAAGGTAAGTACAAGGACGGAGAGCACGTACTTCGCGCAAAAATAGATATGGCACATGGGAACATGTGCATGAGAGATCCAATTCTTTATCGTATTCGTCACGTTGAACACCACAGAACTGGAGATCAGTGGAAGATATACCCAATGTATGACTTCACTCACGGGTTAAGTGACTCGATTGAGAACATAACTCATTCATTGTGTACTTTAGAGTTCCAAGACAACCGTCCACTATATGACTGGTTTGTTGAAAACGTATCAAGTCCTAGCACCCCTAGACAGATTGAGTTTGCAAAACTTAACCTTGATTACACCCTTATGAGTAAAAGAAAGCTTCTGCAACTTGTAGAGGGTGGACATGTGGAAGGGTGGGATGACCCAAGAATGGCCACAATCTCCGGTGTGAGAAGAAGAGGCTATCCTGCAAAAGCTATTCGCAAGTTCAATGAAATGATTGGTGTTGGAAAACAGGAATCAGTAATTGAGCTATCTATCCTTGAAGAAAGAGTTAGAGACGAGCTTAATCAAACAACAAAAAGATGTATGGGTGTGATAGATCCTATCAAAGTGACCATTACCAATTGGGAGGAAGATCACGAAATTGATGCTCCTTTTCATCCAAAGGATGAAAGTTTTGGCTCCAGAAAAGTGAAGTTTGGAAAAGAGCTTTATATTGAAAGAAGCGACTTCATGGAGGATCCGCCAAGCCCGAAAAAATGGTTCAGGTTAGGACCTAATAGATCTGTAAGGCTTAGATACGCATACGTCATTACATGCGATGAATACGTAAAAGATGACGAAGGAAATGTTGTTGAGCTTAAGTGTCGCTACCATAAAGACAGCTTTGGTGGTGTGACTCCAGAAGGGATGAAAAAGGTTAAAGGCATTATCCACTGGGTAAACGCTGAAGACGCTAAAAATGTGGAAGTAAGGCTGTACGATAGACTTTTTAAGCATGAAAATCCTTCAGCATGCAAGGACTTCCTCTCTGAGTTAAACCCAGAATCTTTAAAGATTGTTGAGGCGAAGGTTGAGCCATTCCTGGCGGATGCCAAGCCGAATGATCAGTTCCAGTTTGAAAGAATGGGCTACTTTACTGCCGATAGTAAACTGTCCTCTCAAGGAAAACCAGTCTTCAATCGAACAGTGACTTTGAAAGACAACTGGCAAAAGAAAAAATAGCACCTAAGAGCGGTCTGAATCATTAGGCCGCTACTTATATTCCTTTAAAAGAATTGAATTGATTACCGGAACCTCTCTTCTAGAGAGAGGAGCTTCGAATGTTACACAACTAAAAACATTTTTCTTTGCAAGGACTGAAACAAAGCTTGATTGTTTTAAAAGCAAAGTTAAACCAATTCCAGCTCCAACACTTTTGTCTTGGTTGATATTTTCCTTAATACCAACCTCGAGACATTTGGCAACGAGATCCATAAAATGTTGAGGCATCAATGCGCCAACATAGTCTAGAAATGATACTCTGAAATGTTTCTCACTCACTGACAAGGCGATAATGACATCATGATCGTTTGTGGAGGCCTTGTTGCTATTGGAGAAAAGCTCGTCGACAAAAAGAGAGATCTTTTCTTTCATTCTATTTGCAGATTTGTTTGATTCAATGAAAGGAATCAATTCTTCTAAAAGAGTGTTTACCGAAGTCGATGAGGATAGGTGCTTTTTAAACGCCTGGGATGATTTTGAGTGAAGCCAATCAATGACTTTTTCAGGTTTACCGTCCAGACTAGGCAGACTTGTGAGAAAGCTCTCATTTACACTATTTGCTTCGGCCATGTATTTATTAATTTTAAATTTTTGACATGCACTAATTAGCCGCTCAAGAGAGATCTCATCTCCAAGCACTAAATCGTCTTCTTTGACTGGCGAATTTAGCTCACTCAGTTTAAGACGTATGTGAGTTTTATTTTGACTTTGGTTCATTACCTTCGGCTTTAGCTGAATAAATATTTATATTAGTATAACAGCTGTTTAAGTAATTGGTATAAAGAGATTTGCTTTTGTGCTTTGCATCTATCTTTTTAAACTAACTTTAGCTTGCAATTCGCTTCTAAACCTCTGTCTTTAGGCTCGCAATGGTGGTGTCTATTCGCACCTTTATTTTCATTGTGTGTCAAAAATGAGATTCTGCGGGTAATTCAATTTTATACGGAGGAGTATTATGAAGTTGTACAGCTTGCTTATAGCATTAGTCTTTTCTTTGGGCGTGTTTGCCGACACATCTGCGTACCAAAACTTCACTTTTGATGGAAGTACAGACTATGAGTCCTTTCAACTGAACACGGAGAAAACAAAAACAGAGTATAGGTACGAACGAGTACGCTCCACATGCTACAGAACTGAGTACAGAAGAAGATGTGGCACCACAAGACCCCATTGTAGAACAGTTTGTAGAAATGGAAACTGTAGAAGGGTTTGTCCTCCACCAAGAAGAGTCTGTAGACAGGTGCCAGTTCAAGTTCCTTATTCTTGCATGAGAACCGTAAGAAGAGCTTATGAGGTCTTTGACTATTACGTGGACACGAAAGTGAATTTTGAGTTTTCTGGTGAGAACATGTCTATGGCCAGAGAGAATTTCAGAGTAAAAGTAAGTGGATCTGATGTCGATCTAAACCTACAAGATTCTGGAAAGTACCTTGTTCTTTCAAAAAGAATGGACGGTGACTCCAGAATGTCTGGTGATGTTTTAGAGCAGGAAGTGACATACAAAGTAGAGTTGGTTGAAGGCCAGGTCGTAACTGACGCTTTGGAAGGGGGAGTAAGAAACGTATCTCTTAACAATGGCATTGTGCGATTTACCCTAGGAAGCAGCTTTAACACTGAAGATTTCATTCAAAATCTTAAAGTCTATAGATCAAGAAGAATTATTTCAGATATTCTTCTTTTAGATCGTAATCTAGATGCTAAAGACATGGAAATTACTCAGCTAGGACAAGACAAAGTTATCTCTGTTGATCTAAATGATCTTGGAGTTGACGTTCCTGGCAGAACGAGAATCATTCTTACAACCACGTTTGACACTAGAGGTTTGGAGGTTTTAAATCCAAACACTTTCAAAACTGAAGCAAGTGCAAACTGGATCTTTTCAAAGTAAAACTAAGTGGGGGAGACGTTTAAAAGCTCCCCCTTCTCATTTATGAGAACTTCCTGAGGAAAGCTTCTAAGATTATAGTTGCTGGCCATTGATCTTCCATAGGCCCCAGCATGCGCCAAAACTAAAAAATCATCCCGTTCCAACTCCGGAAAAGGCAAGTCCCTCGCAAAGCAGTCGGCTGTCTCACAAACAGGACCTACAATTGAATATTTCTTGAGATTTGAGGATTTCTTCGATGGAAAAATCTGATGTTGCGCTCCGTACATCGAAGGCCTTAGGAAGTCATTCATGCCGCCATCCACAATGATAAAATTGCTGTTTAAACAGCTTTTGGTTCTAATAACTTTGGTTACAAAAAGGCCTGAACTTGCGGCAATTTTTCTGCCTGGCTCAAATATGATTCTTTTAAAGTTCTTTGCTGTTACACTTTTAGCGACCGCTTTCATGTAGTCTTGAGTGCTGGCAACTTTTTCTCCTTGGTAACTAACTCCCAAACCACCCCCGACATCAATAAAGTCCAGTGGCATAGCTATGTCCTGAGCTAGCTCGGAGATTACCTTTAATGCCGCCTCAGTAGCAGTTAAATCTCTTAATTGACTGCCTATGTGCACGCTAAGACCTACAAGTCTACAATGCGTCCATAGTTCCTTTTGTCGAATTGCGCTGATGATTTCATCTCTTTCCATTCCAAATTTGTGTAGGCCAGATCCTGTGGATATGTGCTTATGAGTTACTGCATTTACATTGGGATTAAGTCTAAATGCCACATTTGCAGTTCTCCCAAATTTTTTGGCGATATCGTTGATCGAGCACAGCTCATCAAGCGACTCGATATTTATGGATAGGATGTTCTTTTGCAGGGCAAGCTCAATTTCTGAGAGCTGTTTGCCTACACCGCTAAACACAATCTTGCTTGCTGGAATACCTGCTTCCAAGGCCTGCAATAGTTCTCCTTTGGAGACAACATCCCCGCCAAGTCCCTTTTTTGCCAGCGTTTTTAAAATACTTCTATTAGGATTTGCTTTCAGCGCAAAGCATACAAGCGAGTCGTGACCAATACTATTAGCTGCCACTTGAAATTCTTCCGCGTTCTGAATAAGTGCTTTTTCTGAATATAAATATAAAGGGGTGGGAAACTTGTTAATTAAATCATGAAGGTCACAGTCGTAAAACCTTAGTTTGCCCTTTCTAAATGTAATCCCTAAATCTTTTCTTTCCACCCGCGAATTATGCGAACCTGGTCTTCATTAAGCAAATCCATTTCCAGCGCACAAGTTAGTAAAGAGTTCAAATTGGCCAGAGAGCTAGTTTTTAAACCTTTGTCTAAGAAGGTTTCGTCAGCAAGTCCATAAGTGAATATGGAAGCAATCTCCAAAACCTCAACTTTTGCCTCATTAAGCTTCTCCCAGGCATTGATAGAACTCTTTCCGGTAGAGACTAAGTCTTCTATAAGAATTGCTCTCTGATTCGGACTGCAACTTCCTTCTATTGAGTTCTTCAAACCATGAGATTTGGACTCTGAGCGAACATACACCATAGGTAGGTTCAATTCATCTGCAACCCATGCGGCCCATGGGATGCCAGCTGTGGCAGTTCCAGCAATAAGCTCAACATTTGAATGCTTTTTTACTTTTTCACAAAGTCTTTGGACAATGGCCTTTCTTTGTTCTGGATATGAGATCATTTTTCTATTGTCGCAATAGATTGGTGATTTTATGCCCGAAGTCCAGGTGAAGGGGCTATCTGGACTTAGTTTTACGGCCTGAAGTTCTAAAAGAATCTTTTCAATCATGTATGCTCTCCAAAATTTTATTAAAAGTTCCAACGGGGCTTGTTGAGCCTGTTATGCTTCTTCCAATTACTAAAAAATCACTTCCTTCTTTAAAGGCCTGAGAGGGGGTCATCACCCTTTTCTGGTCATGAATTTCGTCAGTGTTTAAGCGTATACCTGGAGTGACTGACAAAAAGTCGTTTCCACAGAGTTTTTTGATTTCTTTTACTTCCTTTGCCGAGGATACCACTCCGTCGAGACCTGCTTCTTTGGCCAAAGCTGCCAAGTTTTTTGTTGAATCAATAATAGACTTTTTAATTCCTAGTTCATGGCCTAGGGAATTTTGATCAAGACTGGTTAGGTGAGTCACTGCGATGAGTTTTGTGTCACATCCATTTCTTGCGGCCTTCATCATCTCCAGCCCGCCTAAGGCGTGTACGTTAATGAGATCGACTCCAAGCTTAGAAATAGCGCGACAGCTTTTTTCCACAGTATTTGGGATATCGTGAAGCTTGAGATCAAGAAAGACTTTAAAGCCATGATCTTTTGCCATCCTCACACTGTCAGGACCTAGAGAGTAAAAGCACTCCATTCCAATTTTGATGAAACTTGCAGTGCCTTTTAGCTCCAAGGCAAGCTTAAGAAAGTCCTCTTGTTGGTTTACATCAAAAGCTACAATAATTTTATCTTTCATAAGCACCTATAGAGTGAGAACTTTTAAAGCTTTAAGCTCGATTGCTTTCGCCAAGGCGTGGGCCGTGTCAAGAGAGGTCAGGCAGATGATCCCATTTTCGGCTGCGGCCCTTCTCATTTTAAAACCATCACTCTCGACATTCTTGCCTTTGGTGATCGTATTGATAATTAAATCCACGTTTGAGCTTTTTATCTCATGTATAAGATCTTTCTCGGATTCTCCAATTTTTTCTACGACACGAGAAGGAAGGCCATGCTCCATCAAGGCCTTGGAGGTACCTTTGGTTGCAAGAAAGCTAAAGCCAAACTCGTGAAACTTTTTAAGAAGGGGAATGGTTTCCAGCTTATGCTTGTCGGCAAGAGTAACTAGGATGGTTCCGCAAGATGGCACGTTCATGTTTGCCGCCTGAAATGCTTTTTCCAAGGCCTTCTCTAGAGTGAGATCTCGTCCAATGGCCTCTCCAGTGGATTTCATCTCTGGGCCTAACGCCGTGTCCACATCTCTAAGTTTTGAAGAGCTGAAGACCGGAGCTTTAACATTTACTGTATTCATTTCTGGCATAAGTCCTGGAGTAAAGTTTTGAGATAGAATATCCATTCCAAGCATCGCTTTTGTTGCAACCTTTGCCATAGGCACGTTGGTAACCTTTGAAAGAAAGGGCACCGTCCTGGAAGCTCTAGGGTTTACTTCCAGCACAAAAACTTCGTTTTTCTTTATAACGAATTGAATGTTGATCATTCCAACAAGTCCAAGACTTTTTGCTATTTTTGATGTCACCGAGCTCATCTGTTCAATAACGCTTTCACTTAAAGACTGAGGAGGGTAGACGGCGAAAGAGTCGCCAGAATGAACTCCGGCCCTTTCAATGTGCTCCATGATTCCTGGTATTAAAATGTTTTTACCATCGCAGATAGCGTCAACCTCGGCCTCTATTCCAATCATGTAGCGATCAATTAAAATCTCCTCAAGCTTAAGGTTGTGTTCTTGGTAGTAGCTCTCCAGCTCTTTTTGATCATAAACAATCTGCATGGCCTGCCCGCCAATTACATATGAAGGACGAAGCATTACGGGATAGCCTAGCTCATTCGCCTTATCGATTGCTTCTTCGATTCCTTTTGCCGTAAGTCCCAAAGGCTGAGCGATATCAAGACCCTTAAGAAACAGCTCCCATTTCTCTCGATTCTCACACATTTCCACCGTCTCATGATCTGCGCCAAGAATCTTTACGCCTCTTTGAGTTAAACCTTCCACTAAGTTAATTGCAGTTTGCCCTCCAAACTGTGCAATGACACCAATTGGTTTTTCAAGCTCAATGACGTTCATCACGTCTTCAAGGTGTAGGGGTTCAAAGTAAAGTCGATCGGCAAGGTTATAATCTGTTGACACCGTTTCAGGGTTGTTGTTGACCACAATGGCCGTGTAACCCATCTCCTTTAATGCTTTTACTGCATGAACTGTTGCGCAATCGAACTCAACTCCCTGTCCTATTCTGATCGGCCCTGAGCCAAGTACAAGAATACTTTTTGAATTTGAAGGAATGGACTCATTCTCCTCACCATAGGTAGAGTAGAAGTATGGAGTGTTTGCCTCGAATTCACCAGCGCATGTGTCAACCATTTTATAAACTGGTTGAATCCCAAAACGCTTTCTGGCATCCTCAACAAGTGAAGTTGGAACGTCCTTTAGAAAGGCAATTGCCGAGTCGGAGAAGCCCTTGTTCTTTGCTCTTTTTAAAGTCTCGAATCCGATGTCGCTGTTTCTTATTTCTTCTTCAATTTTTATGATGTTGTGAATTTTGTTTAAAAACCATAAATCGATTTTTGTAAGATCATGAATCTCTTTGAGGGTGGCCTGTTCCCGGATTGCATGAGCAATATAGAAAATTCTGTCGTCATCCTGCTTGGATATCATTCTCATTAGCTCTTCTTTTGAAAGACCAAGTGCGGACTCCATAAGCAAATGTTCCCTTTTTATTTCTAAAGAACGAATGCCTTTTAATAGAGCCTCTTCAAAGTTTGAACCTATGGCCATTGTTTCACCTGTGGCCATCATCTGAGTTCCAAGCTTTTTATTTGCTCCTTGGAACTTGTCAAATGGCCACCTAGGAAACTTAACAACCACGTAGTCGAGACTAGGTTCAAAGCAGGCGCAAGTGTTTTTGGTGATGGGGTTCTGAATCTCATCCATTGTCATGCCCAGAGCAATCTTGGCCGCCACCTTTGCGATTGGATAACCAGTGGCCTTAGACGCCAGGGCACTTGATCTGCTAACTCTCGGATTAACTTCGATCACATAGTAGTTTTCACTTTGTGGGTCTAGCGCCAGCTGGACATTGCAGCCACCTTCAATCTTTAGAGAGCGCACAATTTTTAAAGAAGCATCCCTGAGGAGTTGATATTCTTTGTCGTTCAAAGTTTGGGAAGGAGCCACCACAATTGAATCGCCCGTATGTATTCCTACGGGGTCGATATTTTCCATGTTGCAGACAACAATGCAGTTATCATTAGAGTCACGAACGATCTCATACTCAACTTCTTTATATCCAGCAATGCTTTTCTCAATCAAACATTGCTCTATAGGGCTATTGCGAAGTCCTGAAGAGACAATAGACTTCAGTTCTTCCACAGTAGAAGCAATCCCACCACCTGTTCCACCAAGTGTGAATGCTGGACGAACAATTAATGGAAGCCCGTGCTGCTCTGCAAATTCCAAAGCCTGGTTTAGGGAGTTGACACTTGTAGATTCAGGAGTAGGTTCATTAATTTTTTTCATTAATCGTTTGAATAACTCTCGGTCTTCGGCGTCCTGAATTGTTTGAAGATTAACACCTAGAAGCTTTACACCTTCCTTTTCAAAGAAACCTTCACCGGCAAGAGTTAAAGCAAGGTTTAAGGCCGTCTGTCCACCCATCGTTGGAAGAACCGCTTCAGGTCGCTCTTTGTAGATGATCTTTTTTACAAACTCAGGAGTCATAGGCTCCATATATGTCGTGTCTGCTATCCCTTGATCCGTCATGATTGTGGCAGGGTTGGAGTTTAAAAGAATAACTTCAACTCCTTCCTCTTTAAGCGACTCAATCGCCTGTGTGCCTGAGTAATCAAATTCCGCCGCTTGACCAATAACAATTGGACCTGAGCCTAAAACTAATACTTTTTTTATTGATAGATTCTTGCTCATGATCATTCTCCTTCAAGCATGCTTATAAACTTATCAAACAAGAAGTTTGTATCTGAAGGTCCTGGATTGGCCTCTGGGTGGTATTGAACCGAGAAAGCGTTGAAGTATTTATGTTTGAGACCTTCAACAGATTGATCATTTAGACTAGTCTGACTAATACTCAGATCGCTGCTCTCAACAGTTTCTAAATCAACAGAGTACCCATGGTTTTGAGAGGTTATAAAAACCTTTCCACTTTCTATGTCTTTCACTGGGTGGTTTGATCCGCGATGACCAAATTTTAATTTATGAGTTTTACAATTATTGGCCAGGGCAAACACTTGGTGACCCATGCAGATCCCAAAAAGAGGGTAGACCTCTTGCAACTCTCTAATTGTTGGCAGTACACTTTCCAATTCGGAAGGGTCGCCTGGGCCATTAGATAAAACAATACCGTCTGGCTCTTGCTCTTGCACATCAGTGAAAGAAGAGTTCCAAGGCATAAGGATCACGTCACATTGTCGCTGCAGCAAAGAAGAGATAATACTTTTTTTGCAACCATAGTCGATTACCACCACTCGTTTTTCACCCTTGCTGGAGTAGTGAATTGGTCCCTTTGTTGAGACCCTACTCACTTGACCAGACAAAGAGTTTTTAAAGTGGGGAGCACAATCCTCAAATGAAAGGTCATCAGCCGCCAGTACCCCTTTTAATGAGCCTTGACTTCTAATTGTTTTGACAAGCTTGCGAGTGTCAACTCCCACCAGTGCTGGGATATTGTGTTTAACGAAAAAATCCTTGATGCTTTTTTTACCTTTCCAGTGGTTGGGGATTTCACAAAACTCTTTTGCAATAATTGCTTTGCACGAAGGAGCAAGGCCTTCATAGTCTTCAATGCTAACCCCATAATTGCCAATTAGAGGGTAGGTCATTGTGATAATTTGGTCGCAATAACTTGGGTCGGTAAACACTTCCTGATAGCCGCTCATCGCTGTGTTAAAAACCACCTCTCCAAGGATTGCTCCCTGTTCCACAGATGCTCCATAGCTTTCGCCATGGTAAACATCCCCATTCTCAAGAATTAATTTCATCAGCTCTCCATGATCCAATCTAATATTGCCATGCGTGTGTAAACGCCGTTTTCCATTTGCTTAAAAATTCTTGAGGTGGAGTGCTCCACTAGTGAGGCCTCAATCTCCACGCCTCTATTAACTGGGCCAGGATGCATGATAATGCAATGAGGTTTTAGCAGCCCCATGCGTTTTTGATTTAGGCCAAACACTTTATTGTAATCTTTTATTGGAAGTTCCAGCGCTTCATGTCTCTCATGTTGAACTCGAAGAAACATGGCCGCGTCGCAAATTTTGAGCGCGTCGTCGAGTGATGTTTTAGAACAATTTTCTGGCAACTCCTCATCCTTGGGAATTAGCTCTCTAGGACCAGATAAAAGCACTTGAGCGCCCATAAGTTTAAGCGCGCTAATATTGGAACGCGCGACTCTTGAGTTTACAATGTCACCACAGATGCTGATTGTAAGACCTTCTAAATCACCGAACTCTTGTTTTAGAGTGAACAAGTCGAGTAAGGACTGAGAAGGATGTTCGTATTTGCCAGCGCCAGCGTTGATTACCCTAAAAGCGAATTGGTCTTTAATGGACTGTATGAAGTTGTCGTCAGAGTGACGAATAACAGCTAATTCCGTGCCCAATGCCTCAAATGTTTTTAGAGTGTCAATTAAGCTCTCTCCCTTTGAAAGGCTAGAGGAGCTTGAATCAAAATTAAGGACATGGGCACCAAGGCGCTTTTGGGCAAGCTCAAAAGAAAACTTTGTTCGGGTGCTGTTTTCAAAGAAGATGTTCGCGCAAACAGTTGATTTTAAATTTTCTTTAATGGCCTTTTTGTTTTGGATTTGTTGAGAATAAAAATGGGACTTTTCCAGTATGGAAATAATATTATCGGAGCTTAAATCATTAATACCTGTTAGATGCCTGATTTAAAGACTCCTCTTGCAATTTTAATTGTGAATTTATGGGATAGAATTTGTGAGCTTGTGAAAAAAAGAATAGAATTGACTCGTCCGTTAGGAAGCTAGAAGAAATGATTTTTAGCGGAGTCGTCAAACTTTTCATCTCACTTTGTCAGTTTTTAAAAGGTTCTCGATTTTAAAATAAATTGGCAAGTAAAAAGTTGAGTAAATATATGAATAATGAAAAATTTCAATTAGTTTCAAATTTTAGTCCTCAAGGAGACCAGCCTACAGCAATTGAAACAATATCAGGCGCTTTTACCAAAGGGGAAAAGTATCAAACCCTTTTGGGGGTAACCGGTTCAGGTAAAACCTTTACCATGGCAAACATAATTCAGAAGCTTCAAAAAAAGACTTTGATCCTTGCGCCTAATAAAACTTTGGCAGCACAGCTTTTTGGAGAGTTTAAAGAATTCTTTCCCAACAACGCTGTTGAGTATTTTGTATCTTACTATGACTATTACCAGCCCGAAGCGTATGTTCCCGGATCAGACACTTACATAGAAAAAGATTCCAGTATTAATGACGAAATCGATAAGCTACGTCACTCCGCTACACGAAGTATTCTTGAGAGGGATGATGTTATTGTTGTTGCAAGTGTGTCCTGTATTTATGGTATTGGTTCGCCTTCTGAATACCAGGGGCAAAGAATCGACCTGTTTGTGAATGAAGAATATGAAAGAGACGAACTTCTTAGGAAGCTCGTAGCTATTCAATATCAACGTAACGACATAGATTTTAGCAGGGGAACTTTTAGAGTTAGGGGAGACACTGTTGAAATTTTTCCTGCCTATGAGGACAGCAATGTTATACGGCTGGAGTTCTTTGATGACGAAATTGATGGGATCTACATCGTGGATCCTTTAAGAGGAAAAATTCTTCAGCAAATCTCAAAGGTTTCCATATACCCTTCCTCCCACTACGTTGTTAGCGAGAACAAGCTTAAAACTGCTCTTGGCACAATACAAACTGAGCTTAGGGAGAGAATTCAACAGCTTGAAAAAGATAACAAACTAGTTGAAAAGCAGAGAATAGAACAAAGAACAATGCTGGATCTGGAAATGCTTGAAGAGATGGGCTTTTGCTCAGGCATTGAAAACTATTCAAGACATTTAACAGGTGCCATGCCAGGAGATCCTCCTCCAACTTTAATTGATTACTTTGAAAAAGACTTCCTTCTTATGGTGGATGAGTCCCATATTACAATTCCGCAAATAGGAGGAATGTATAGAGGTGATAGGGCCAGAAAAGAAACCCTAGTAGAACATGGGTTTAGGCTACCAAGTGCGCTTGATAACAGACCGCTCAAGTTTCAAGAATTTGAGGAAAGGCTTGATCAAATTCTCTATGTGTCGGCAACGCCCGGAAACTTTGAGTTGGAAAAAACAGGTGGAGAGTTTGCTGAGCAAATCATTAGACCCACAGGACTTCTTGATCCTGTTGTGGAAGTAAAGGATGCTGGTTCGCAAGTTGATGACATGCTGATTGAATCCAAGAAAGTTATCTCTCAAGGCTACAGAGTCTTAATCACCACTCTGACAAAGAAGCTTGCAGAGGAACTAACCAAATACTATAAAAGCGCAGGTATGCGTATTAGGTACCTGCACTCTGACATCGATACTATTGAAAGAATGGAGATTTTAAAGGCTCTTCGAGAAGGAGAGTTTGATATTTTAGTAGGTATCAACCTTTTGAGAGAGGGACTAGATTTGCCGGAAGTTGCCCTTGTGGGGATTCTGGACGCTGACAAAGAAGGCTTCTTGAGGTCGAACCGAAGTCTTATTCAGACTATTGGCCGCGCAGCGCGAAATGCTGAGGGGCGAGTTATTCTGTATGCCTATAAAATCACCAAAAGCATGCAAGAGGCCATGGAAACCACCAAGGACAGAAGAGTCCGACAGGAACAGTACAATAAAGAACATGGAATTACTCCTCAGACTGTTTTGAAAAAGATAAGTGGTGGCGTGATTGACGTATTGAGAAAGAGTAAGTCAAAAGGCAAGGTCAGAAAAGAAAAGCAAAAAGAATTTGCCTCTGAGCTTAATCCTGAGGCAATTGATGCTAAAATAAAAGAGTTAAAACTTGAAATGAAAGAGGCCGCTAAAAACCTTGAGTTTGAAAGAGCTGCTCAACTAAGAGATGAAATTAAGGAACTAACCAGCGTAAGGATGATTGTTTGAGACTGGCACTGTCATTTATACTTTTAATTAATGTAGCCTTTGCCGCAAAGAGTTACGACTCTTTCCTTGTTTCAGTTGGGGACCAGAAAATTACTGTAATATCTCCAAAAAAAATCAATAAAAACGTAACTATCGTCGTTGAAAACAAAACCTTTGATAAGGTCATTTCTGAAATAAGAACTTCAGATAAAGTCCTTAAGAGATTCACACTTTTTCCATCTGGAAGAAAGGATTCCACCTTTACTGTCACAATAGACTTCAGTAAGGCTAATACAATCTATTACGCTCCGGTGTCTCCTCCTTTTCAGGCCGTTCCACTAACTCCTTCAAAGGGCACTTATGAAATTCCTTAGAAGAAAGAGAAAAGCAAAACGCGTTATCTTGTCCATTTCCGATCTCCACTTAGGAGCAGGGGAAGAGATTAAAGGCAGAAAAAATTCTCTGGAAGACTTTCATTCTGATGAAGAGCTTGTGCAGTTTTTTGAATATTACAGCTCGGGTGAGTACCAGAATAAAGAGGTTGAAATTGTAATTAATGGGGACTTTTTAGACTTGTTGGCCGTACCCTATGTAGCTTATTTCGATGATGAGTATTGGAGCGAAAGGGCCTGTCTTGAGAAGTTGGAGCTTATCATCAAGGGGCACCCTGAAGTTTGGGAGTCCATGAACGAGTTCCTAAGCTGTAAAAACAAAAAGATCGTCTACATCATTGGGAATCACGACGCAGAACTGGTATTCGACTCTTTGAAAGAGAGATTTTTGCAAGAGTTTGATGAAGAAAACCGCAAGAAAATTACTATTTCCAATGAAATTGACACTTATAATCCTGCTCCAGGAGTGTATTTTAGACACGGGCATCAGTACGAAACAGCTCACGCATTTGACCCTGAAGATAGTATTATTACGAGTAAAGAAGGGGAGAAGTACTTCATCCCTTCATGGGGCTCATACTATGTTACTCACATCATCAATAGGTACAAGCAAGAGCGCTTTCACATAAATATCGTAAGACCTTTTAAGAGCATGTTAATTCATGGCCTGATTTACGACACCTTTTTCACCCTAAGGTTCATGATCGCAAACTTCTATTATTTTATGATGGTAAGGTTTCTTCATTACTATAGACTTAGGCTTGGGTGGAGAAGAGTATTGGAAGATTGCCTTAAAGAGTTAACTCTTTTTCAGGACTACGAAACAATTACTAGAAGCTTTTTTCAAGAAAATGAAGAGGCCAAGGTTCTAATAGTGGGTCATACCCATGCACCTGTATACAGGGAGTTTATTGATAAAACTGTATTTATCAATACAGGAACTTGGCAAAAAATGGTCAGCTTAAGCCTTGAACCTGAAACAACTTCTCAGTTAACCTATGCCAAAGTTGAAATCTTTAATGAAGTTGAAGATATTAAGGATTTTGAAGAGAACGTATCTGTTAGTTTAAAGTCTTGGGCTCCTCAAAGAGTTTTACCTTATCACGAATTTAGGTAGCCTCTTTTAGTCAGCTATTCTGCTTGAAAAATATTAAAAAAAACTGAATTTTCCTTTAAGTTTGCTCGAGCCGCGACGATTAGATCCCTGTTGCAAGGGCATAGGACTTTCCTTCAACACTAAACAATTAACTGTCAATCTAGCAGGAAGCTTATCAATTTTCCACGGGAGTGAAATTGAGTATCTGGACGATACACAACCGTTCCAAGGGAGGAATTTTATGGGTTTCCGTATTAACACCAATGTTTCATCTATCGCTGCTCAAAGATCACTAGCATCAACAACAAAAGAATCTCAAGACACGCTTAACAAGCTTTCTTCTGGTTCAAGAATCACAAAAGCTGCTGACGATGCTGCAGGTCTAGCAATCAGTGAAAAGAT
>CERC01064718.1_pt1 | contig 17697 bp, 14 predicted proteins | sample 530921 | NCBI WGS metagenome assembly CERC01 (sample SAMEA2621099, study PRJEB7988) | marine metagenome | isolation source: saline water (ENVO:00002010), including
ACCATCACTACCAAATCTTCACGGTTAAAAGCCTGCATCACTTCTTCTTTTGTTATCTCTGGCAATTTCTTATGCTCTAGTGTATGTGGGTTGAAATAAACAATTGCCTTATCAGCCGCGTGCATAGTGCCTTTATACTGCTGTAAAAATTCTTTGTTCAAGCTCGAAAAAGTATGCAACTCCATACAAGCTATTAACTCTCTATCAGGATATTGTGCCTTAACAGCCGTAGTTGTTGCTTTTAGTTTTGAAGGCGAATGCGCAAAATCTTTGAACACAATAGACGTTTCGCTCTGGGCAATTACCTCTAATCGTTTTGCAGCACCTTTAAAACTTTGAATGGCTTCATAGAACTTTACATCCGAAACATTAATTTCATTCAGCACCTTTCTTGCTCCATTAAGGTTTTGCAAATTATGTGCTCCAAACACCTGTAACGGAACATCTTCATTGTTGTGTTTAAGGTAAGTAATTCCGTTTGTAATTTTATGAGAAGGTGTAGCATAAGGTATTTTATGAATATCCCGCTTAACGGATTCTACCAGATTCTTAACGGTCTGATCTACTTCACAGTACACAAGACTTCCGCTTTCTGGAATGCTTTCAATAAACAACTTAAATTGCTCTACGTATTCTTCAAATGTTGGAAATACATTGATGTGATCCCATGCTATGCCACTGATTAAAGCCACGTGCGGACGATACCATAAAAACTTCGGGCTAGGGTCAATTGGAGAAGAAAGGTATTCATCGCCCTCCAAAACAATAATGGGCGCATCATCGGTTAACTTCACCATCGTATCAAACCCTTCAAGCTGTGCCCCTACCATGTAGTCTACATCTTTCCCTATGTAATTGAGCACATGCAAAACCATTGCTGTAATTGAAGTTTTACCATGACTTCCACCTATAACTACACGAATCTTTTCTTTTGACTGCTCGTAAATGTATTCCGGATAGCTGTAAATGCGAATTCCTAATTCTTGCGCTTTTAGCAATTCTGGATTGTCTTTTCTGGCGTGCATTCCTAAAATAACAGCATCAATTTCCTTAGTAATACAGGTTGCATCCCACCCCATTGTTTCTGGTAAAATACCGTGAGCTGCTAAACGACTTTTTGAAGGTTCAAACACTTCATCATCACTTCCTGTTACCTCAAAACCTTTTTTATGAAGGGCTATTGCAAGGTTGTGCATGGCACTTCCCCCAATTGCTATAAAATGAACACGCATGGAATTTCTTTTTTTCGAAACTACGCTAAAAATCAAAGGATGAAATGCTTCGTTATTGCAAGTTTTACACAGCTTGGTGTTATGCTCTTTTTAACAGTTTTTGTAGAACCGTTACAGCGAGCTTTCTTCTTAACTTTGCACCAAGAAATAAGGCATGGAATTTATAATGCAGAAAATATGCATGGGCAAGGATATTGGTGTCCATGGGAATTTGTTTGGTGGTGTAATGCTTTCGTGGATTGATGAGTCTGCCGGTTGTTTGGCAGCTCGAATATGCAGAAACCCCAATGTTGTTACAATTAAAATAGATGAAGTTATCTTCAAAAAACCAGTTAAAGTTGGCTTTATCATTAGTATATATGGTGATATTATTCGGGTTGGAAATACTTCAATTACATTGAAAATTGAAGCACGCCAAACCAATGTTAGAACTGAAGAAGAAGCTGTGGTATGCTCTACGCAAACCACATTTGTAAACATTAATCCCAGTGGTGAACCTATTCCTATTCCTGCCAGTGTTAGAGAAAAGTATATTGACAAGCAGTAGCATTAATGGAGTACATTATATCCTTTTTTAAAGAGTTCATTGCGTTATTTAACGAGATGAGTCCTTACCTCTTGCTCGGTTTTTTATTGGCTGGAGTTTTACATGTTTACTTTCCAAAACATAAAGTGAACAAGTACCTTGGAAAGAAAAACATCAAATCGGTAATAAATGCCGCTTTATTGGGAGTTCCCCTTCCGCTTTGTTCTTGTGGTGTAATTCCAACAGGGGTTTCTTTCCATAAAAACGGAGCCAGTAAAGGAGCATCTGTTTCATTTTTAATTTCTACTCCTCAAACCGGAGTAGATTCTATTTTGATCACCTACTCTTTAATGGGATTGCCCTTTGCCATTGTTCGACCTATTGTTGCTTTTATTACCGGAATTATTGGCGGAGCTGTAACCAATAAAGTAGATCATGAAGTTGAACCTCCAGTTCCTTCAATCAATGTTGCTTCTCGTAAAAACGACAACAAATTCCAACGCATGCTACACTATGCATTTGTAGAATTTTTAGCTGACATTGCCAAATGGTTGGCAATAGGGTTAGTTATTGCTGCATTGATTACGGCATTAATCCCTGAAAGTTTTTTTAACCAGTACCTTAGCAATGAATACATTAACATGATTGTTATTCTTGCTGCATCTATTCCCATGTATGTGTGTGCCACAGGCTCTGTTCCTATTGCGGCAGCATTGATGTTAAAAGGAATTTCGCCCGGAGCAGCTTTTGTATTCCTTATGGCTGGACCTGCCACCAATGCAGGAACCATTACTGTAATTGGGAAATCATTAGGCAAAAAAGCTTTAATCACTTACCTAGCCTCTATCATCATTGGAGCTTTTTTATCCGGAATTATCATCAATGAGTTTTTACCTGCTTCGTGGTTTACACTTGGCTTGGATATGATTCACGGAGCCCACTCTCATGTAGTGCCTTTATGGCTGCAATACGCCTCAAGTATTTTATTGGGAGGTTTAATGATCAACGTTTTTATTCAACATTTTAGAAATAAATATAAACCTGTGCAAAAGCACACTATAAATCAACAAGATATGAGTACTGTAACAGTCAAAATTGACGGAATGACTTGTAATCACTGTAAAGCTAGTGTAGAAAAGAACTTAAGTCAACTTGAAGGTATAACAAATGTGGCTGTAAACCTTGAACAAAAAACAGCTGTCATTTCAGGAGAAACTGATCTTCAAAAAGTTGAAGCAACAGTAAATGATTTAGGCTATCATTATGAAGGCAAGGTGTCTTAACCTCCCCTTTTTCGAATTATTTTCGATACATTTGTAGTGCTTACCCAATCAATCAATACCAATCCTAAAGCACCTTTCTTAACGGTTTATTGAAGTATAATCCAAAATGAAATCTGTAACATTAACGTTGCGGATAAATTGAGATACTTATATTGCGAAACAATTTTTTTGACATCTCTTAAACTCTTTATAAATGAATACTACATTAATTTGGATCATCGTTTTTTTCTTTGGGCATTGGTACCTCTCGCTCTTTACTCAAACGTTTTTTAATCACCGTTATGCATCTCACCAGATGTTTAACATGAGTAAAACATGGGAGCGCGTATTTTTTGTGTTGACTTGGGCGTTCCAAGGGTCTTCATACCTTAGTCCTTACACATATGGTGCTATGCACAGACAACACCACATGTATGCTGATCAGTTGAAGGATCCGCATTCTCCAAGACATTCAAAAAACCTATGGCACATGATGTGGCGTACGAAAGTGCTTTACTCAAGAATGTGGCATGAAAAAATCAAATACAATCCTCGTTTTATTAAAGATTTACCTCAATGGTGGTCGTTTGATAAGTTTGCAGATTCTTGGGGAAGTAGAGTTGGCTGGGGATTGGTATACATCGCCTTCTACGTTTTAATGATTTCTGTTATTGGAGACGGATCTCTTTGGTTTTTGTATTTCTTACTTCCTATCCATTTTGTAATGGGACCTTTTCACGGTGTTATCATCAATTGGTTTGCACACAAAATTGGCTATGTGAACTACAAAGTAAAAGACACTTCTAAAAACTTATTTCCTGTTGACATTTTAATGTTGGGAGAAGGTTACCACAATAATCACCATGCAAACGGTTCTGATCCTAATTTTGGTAAACGTTGGCACGAAGTTGATCCGGTTTATGTTGTTATCAAGGTGTTCAACAAATTGAACATTATTCAATTGAAGAAAAAATAACCTCAATAATATTTTCCATAAAAAAGCCGGTTTGAATCTTCAAACCGGCTTTTTTTATTTCCTCTTTTATCTCTTGCTTTATTCTTTCGTATCGTGAATAGCCAATAAAGGTGTTTTCGTATGGTATGCAAATTTCTGAGTAATGCTCCCTTTAAATAAGCGATCAAAAAATCCCACGTGACGTGGAATCATGGCCAAAAGGTCAGCACCTTCATCTGCCAGAAACTGACTGATTCCTTTTTCTACATCATTGCTAAAAACCACATGGTAAGAATGTTCTATATCTTCAAAATAGTCTTCTAATCGTAGTCTTTCAATATCTTCATCAATCTTAGGCTCTGTACCTTCTTTTACAACGTATAATACAGAAACTCTGGCTTTAAATTTCTTTGCCACATCCAACAACGGATTCATAATGCGGGCATCGTTGATAACCTTCATATCTGTTGCAAAAACAATATGGTCAAAACCGCTGTACTCTCCGTTTTCAGGAACGGCAATTACCGGAATTTTTACTTCGCGTATAACTTTCTCGGTATTACTCCCTACAAGCACCTTTTTTAAACCTGATGCTCCCTGAGTACCCATTACAACTACATCACAATTTTCCGATGTGATTACACGATCAACAACTTCAAGTAACTCACCATAAAGTGATATTCCTTTAATCTGAAGACCTGTGTATTTTTCTTGTAAGTCGGCAACTGCTGCTTTTAAATCTTTTGCTGATTCATCACGCAACACATCTGTAATACTCACCAGCATTCCTCCTGTACCTGCATTTGGAGCGTGATAAGCATTTAATAAAATAAACTCAACTTCTTCAGTTCCGGCCATGGTTACAGCATAGTCGAATGCATTTTCTGCATTTTCTGAAAAGTCTGTTGGAACTAAAATCTTTTTCATGTAATTACTTCCGGTAAAGGTTATTGATAAGCTATAAACTGAGCCGAAGATATATCTTTCACCGATGAAATTGCTGCGTTGCTGGTCAAGATTTTTGAGACATCTCCCATCAACCTTTCATTGGTTACTAACAATGTTCTGTCTGAAAAATCCAAATGGCTTTTCAATATATCGGTCTGCTCACCTCCTATGTATTTGTGAACTGCTAAACGCTGGCAGTGTTGCTTCAAATAATCCACAAACAAACGCTCTTCTCGCATTGAAAAAGGATTAACGCCATCTTCAAAAATAGAAAGCAGGTTCACATCATAAGACAAACAAAAATTCTCAAACAGGTAACAAAACTGTTTAATTGAAGATACTCCTGATTTTTTTGCATTGTATGCGATAAGAATATTATCAATTTTCTCAAAATCATCAGGAACAACTACAATAGGACTACAGTTTTGGTTCTTAATCAGTAATGCTCCCTGATCTGGTGTACCAGCAATCAACGAATCATAACTTGACTGTGTAGCCACCATCAAATCAGCATACGTGCATTTCCACATAAACACTTCATTATTGTTGCCAACCTGTTTATGCAATGTAAATTTTGCTAAATGTCCGTTGCGCCCTTTTTTCAAATAGCCCTCTAAAACGGCTTGAAGCTGTTCTGATTCAACTTCACTTACACGCATTGGACTAACATCACTTGTTAAGGCTTTATTTTCCAGGTTTTTATCGCTTATGTAAATGATGTTGATATAATTATTGATATCATCAAACAGTTGTTCAACAAAACGTAAAGCACTCAAAGAGACTTCGTTTTCGTTAATAATGACCAATATTTTTTTACCAACTCTCATAGCGTTTTGGTTTAGTGTTTACCCCGGAAATAAGATGTTATCGTTAGTTGGGACTTTAGGAAGCTTTACGCTTAATATGCATGCATTGGCTTCATTCACTACGTCTTCTGCAATACTACCGGCTACCAAATGAGAAATCCCTCTGCGGCCATGTGTATTTATAGCAATCACATCTGCATTAGTACTCGTTGCAAATTCTAAAATCCCTGTTTCCATATTCTTATGGTTATAGGTATTGAGCGTATAATTTTTGAGGTGTTGCTTTTGTGCAAATGCCTCCATTACATGATTACTGTAACCCGTATTCTCAAAATTTGAAGGTGTAATCACTTTCAACAAATGCAATTGCGCATTAAAAAATTGGGCAAAATCTGCAATTGGTGTAAACGAGTCTTCTGCTTCACCAAAGAAGTTAGAAGCAAATACAATTGATTTCGGATCAAAGTTTTCTTGTCTGTGCTTAACCGTCAAAACAGGAACATCTGAATAGCGAACTACTTTCTGTGTATTGGATCCGGCTGAGAAAGCATTGTGTCCCTTTGTACCGTTTGAGCCCATTACAATCAAATCCATCTCATGTTCCTTAGCATGTTCGGTAATAGAATCTGAAACTTGGTTGAAGAGTAAAACTTCTGCTAAGTTCACTCCTTTGAAGAAAGGCTGACTCACCAATTTTCTAAACTCCATTTTCGTTCTTTTCATTACAAAAATTTGCTCTGCCATATCTTTAGGCACGTCATAACCATCTGGCATATCCAATATGTGCATTAGATACACGCGCGCATCATGCTTTTTGGCAATTTGAGCTGCAACCTCAGCTGCATAGTATGATATTTCTGAAAAGTCCGTTGGTACTAAAATCTTCTTCATCCTAATTTATCGATTTTAAGTTATTCAAAATTCACATTAATTATAGGGGTTTGAAATGACCCCTATCATCAAAAAAACTGATATATATCAAAAAGAAAAAGCGCCCGAAAGCGCTTTTTATTGTCATGTTCTAATATTGTTAATAGATGTTAGCCACCTTTACCAGGCCTTTTTCATCCATTACTTTAATTTTTCGTCCTTTCGATTCAATCAACCCTTCTTCTTTGTAATCGTGCAACAGTCTAATCAATGTTTCTGTTGCTGTTCCTACAATGTTCGCTAAATCCTCTCGGGTTAAGTTTATCTCCACACTCCCATTTTCAACTGCATCAACTCCGTATGTATCTTTTAGCATCAGCAGTGTAACTGCCAACCTTTCTCTTACTGGTTTCTGTGCCAAATTTGTTAGGCTTTCTGTCATAACCCCCAAATCTTTACATGCCTCTTTCAGCAACAAACGCGACAATTCAGAAGAATCGTCAAGGGTTTGTATGAAGTCATTTTTGGGAATAAAACAAACAGTTGTGTCTTCCAGTGTTTCAGCAGTAACCGGATACATCTCATCAGAAATCATAGCTCTGTAGCCTAGCAAATCACCGTTTTTTGCGATTTGTATAATCTGATCTTTACCGTCATACCCGGTTTTGTATACTTTAACCTTACCTCCATGTAGGCAAAAAACCCCTAAAGGACGGGTACCTTCATGGAATAAAACCTGACCTTTTTTGTAGGCCGTGCAGGTTTTATTGTAGGTCATTTCGTTTAATTCGTCATTTTGGAGAATGGCGAACCTTGAGAATTTCCTCACAGTGCATTGCTCGCACGCAAGGTCTACTCTTTTGTTTTTCATAATTTGGCTTGTTGTTACTTGTCTTCTCTAAAGAATAACGTAAAATTATAAATTTCTAAGGAGCTAGAGCTAATAAAACCCAACAATAGCTTATCGAAAATCTACTTTTCAAACTCTCCTCCCAATTTGGGAATACAGACTCTTTACTTATTTTTCTCTCTCATCAGTTAACCCCTTTGTTTTTCAAGCCATTACAATCAATAAGGATTAATGGCATAAGGTTTATGAAAATCAGATAGTTTTACAATCAAAAATTCGTGAGGAATAAATTATTCATACTAATAATACTATTGTGCTTAAGCACTCTAAACAGCTTTTCTCAACAGCAGGTTAAGAATGTTAATGCTACCAAAGAGCTCTTCTTTACTGTTCAGGTTGGAACTTCATTTAATGAGAATGTTCCGCAAGAGTTCGGGCAACTTCAAGAGCTTAATCGTGAAAAATTACCCAATGGAAATTTTCGTTTTTCATCAGGTACTTTCCCAACGTTAGATCAAGCTAGAAAGGCAATGCTTAGCATCAGAGACCAAGGTTTCCCTGAGGCTTTTGTAATTGCTTATGAAAATGGAACCAGAGTTAGCTTACGAGAAGTTAGAGAGCGAAAAGGAAAAGCTGAAAACGAAGCTGAAACGAATAGAAATAAAGCCTATAGACTAACTTTCTCTGAGGATAACACACGTGAAATTGATCTTACCAAACACGATGAAACCATTCGTGAGGTTACTGACCTTTTTGAAAATCAAATTTTAGAATATCAATCAAAAAGAGCGGATTACGATACTGCCTTGGTTGATGTTATTTTTGAAAAAAAATTCGACTCTATTAACCGTTACATAGCTGACAGCATGTATCGCAAAGCTCAAGTTAAAGATCTAAATGGAGACATTGGTTTAGATTTTAATGCCTACTATAACCGTAATTTCACTCCCGGTTTTGTAGAAACTGAAGATCTTTTTTACATCCAACGTCTTAACCTTGGCATCGATTGGAATCTTCTAAACAATGGTTTTATTGACAACAAGCTCAAAGCTAAAAAGCTTGAAAATGAAATGAAGATTGTGCAGTTGCAAGAAAATCAAACTAAAGTAACTGACAATTACGAGGATGTATATAACTACATCATTTACCTCTTCAACCTCAAAAAGTTAGAACGTATTGATGAGCGTATTAACCTTATTGAAAGGCAAGTTCAAATTGCTGAAATGCTTTATTCCAGCAAAGAAAAAAGCTGGGAAGACATTATTGAAATGAAGGCACATAAAACACGTGCTGAAAAACAATACAGTAAATGGTCTAACTATAACACTATTTTGAGAGAGAACATCATGTTTAATACTCAGTTAGATGAGTATTTTAACGCTGATGCATTGCCTATTCTTGAACCCAGCCCTCAGTTGTTATTTCAACATACTTTGTTAGACAGCACAGAACCTGTTTCAAGCCAAATATTGGCCTTAGAAAAAGAAAACATTGACATCAAGTATAATCGTTTACAAGACATTTCGCTTACTCCTTTTTATCGCTATAATTTCATTGCTCAAGACGAAGCTTTTGATCGAAATTTCAGCTCTATTGGAGCTAGGCTGAGAGTTCCAATACGCTGGGGAAATAAAGCCGAAATCAAGCAGGCCGAAAAACTTTATGTAGAATCAGTTACCGTTACAAAAGAGAAAAATGATGATCATGAGTTGCTGAACTATTATTACGAGTATCAGTACAAGTTGGAGCAATTAATTGAATTTTATTATTCACGCTACAGAATAGAAGAACGTTTGCGCAAAGAAATCATTAAGTACCAATTTAATGATCCCGGTTTTAGTCCACTTAATGCCATTCAATACATGGATGAGTTATTAGCCAATGAAATTGAAATCCTGGACATTAAGCAGCAACTTTATTTAAAAATGCTTTCCATCACACGTTACCTCGATGATCCTAATCCAATGGCTTATTGTAGTGTAATTAATCATGAAGATTTTTTATTCAAATACAACCAAAAGAGAGAAACCTATATCTGGTCTAAATTCTTTAATCAGCAAGACAACCTCTTTCTTATTCATTACTTGAAAGTCAATGAAATAAAAAAGGTTATGCTCTCTCCCGGAACCTCTCCTGACAAAGCTAAAATTGCCGATTTCTTAAAGCTTGCCCGTAAATACAACATCAGTGTCATCGGAATGATTGGTAAAAATTCATTGGCTACAGATGAAGGAAAAGGAGAACTTCAAGTGGAACTTAACGAATTGTATGATTTAGGATTTAGTGGGTTTCATTTTGATATTGAACCACAAACATTCCCAGATTGGGACACCAACAAAGAAAAGTACCTTACCAATTTGATTGATATCTTATTTCAATCAAAAGCTTTTGCCACTCAAAACGGACTTGAATTATCAGCTTCAATTCCACTTTATTACCCCGAAGGAGCATTAGAAAAAATATATGAAGCCTGTGATTTCGTCTACCTAATGGCCTACGAAAGACCTGATATACAATTCATTAAAAGAAAAACAACAGAAGAATTCACCATCAATAGCGAGAAGACAATTTTAGCTTTGCGCACCAAGGATTTTATGAACCGACTCTTAATGGAAAAATTCATTGAAGCTTTGGCCGAAGAAGTTCCGCTTTCAAAATTAGCGGTACATGATCTGGGCACACTATTTGACCTAGATTATAATTCATCAATGGGATTGAAATGAAAAAATTTAAGTTTAACTCAAAATCAAGTGTCATAAAAGGCATCGAGGAGACTCCTGTTAAGAAAGGAATTAACTGGGATCGAATCATCTATTTTGCTGCCTTGGCTGTTGTGATCTTTAGTTTCGGTTCCTATTTTATTGGTCGTTACCTAGTTGTTAAAGCAGAATCCGAGGTCATTATCCACAAATTTGACGTTAACTTCCCTGAAGACATTATTGTTAATAGCTATAATGTTGAAGAAGGTGACACCGTAAAAAAAGGAGACATTCTGTTCTATTACCGCAACAACTTTTACAAAGAAAATGATGGGGTCAATATTGCCATAAACAATGGTAGCCGCAATGATGAATACTCAAAATCAACTGAAAACTGGTTATTAAGAGAGCAAATTTCAACTGAGCGCGATTTAAACCTTAAGTCTCTTGAATTAAACAAGGACAAAGCAACCATGAATGAATTGCAACAAGGTATGGATCGTCTTAAGAAAGAAGTTTTTCTAGACATTTATCCTCCTTCAAAATTACAAGAAGCAGAAGATAAAGTGGAGAATCTTAAAATCAGCATTTCAGGGTTAAATCAGGAAATCAATTATTTAAGATCATACTTAAATGAAATCAATGCCCGCCTATTGGGGATAAGAGCTATAAAACCTGAATATAGCAATGAAGAAACTCAAGTGGGTAGTGCCTCTTCAATGGCTAACTTTGTAAATAACAAAGCCGGAGAAAGCGCTACTTTCGATGCTTTGAATATTCCTTACTATGCTCCTAAGGGTGGTATGATCTCTCAAATCTATGCAGAGCCAGATGAAACGACTTACGAAAGTCAACTGGTGATGGACATGATTGAGCTTAAAGATGTACACATCAAAGCATACTTTAAGCAAGAGGCACTGAATTACATTAATGAAGGTGATATTGTAGATATTACTTTCCCCGATGGTACCAAGAGCAAAGGTGTTATTGATAAAATTTATGTAAAAACAACCAACCTTCCTGATCGTCTTTACGAAACAGGATCTGACCTAGAACGTAGAATTAGAGCCATTGTCATCCCTTTAAAAATTGATGACACTGATAAATGGTTCAGATTTTACAAAATCAATGTAACCGTATCCAAGTCTAAGTATTTTTAACAGCCCCTTAAAGACCCAAAAGAGATGTTCAATCCAAAAAACGAAAAAACAAAGGTTTCAAAAGTTGAAAACAACTACGGTAAGGAAATTATCCTTATCAGTGATTTTCAAGAATTTGATTTCAAAAAGATTCCTTTGTATGACGCTTTAATACTTGATTGGGCTGATGCAGAAGGTGCAAAAAGCCTTTTGAAAAAAATCCGTTCATCAAATATTGAATCAATCTACCTTATTCCATTGTTCATTCTTAGCTTAAACAAGCTGGAAGATATGGAAACAGAAGAATTATCTGATGGAATAATTTCAATGGTTCAACCAGAATCGTTGAATAGAACAATTGAACGCATTCAAGAGAAAAAAAGTGGCCTTAAGCCATATACTGCCAATAGAAACACCAACAAACAATTGGTGAAAGTGCTTCGTTTTATGTTTACGCGTAATCGTCCTTTGCGCCCTATTAAAGACCGTACTTCACGCATTGGTTATAAATATCCTATTCTTTCTTCTGGCTTTGAAGAGGAAGCACCAAAGTTGGAAATTGACACACTGCAAGAAGCCATGGAAAAAGACTTTTTCTCGGCTACATTTCAAGACAGAATGCATTTATGCTCAAAATGTCATTCCGGCTTTTTGAACTATAAAGAATTGGACCCAAAAAGTGGTTCGGCAAACCTAATTACCGAAAACCTGATTCACCACTTTGTATGTGCATATGTAGGCCCTCAAGGCGATTTTATGCAAGGCGAGTCAATGGTTTGTCCAAAGTGTAATAAAACACTCCGCCACATCGGTGTAGACTATGACAAACCTTCGGTAATGTACAAATGCCTGGATAACGACAATTATTTTCAAGAGCCAGATTTAAAAGCAGAATGCATGCATTGTGGACACTCAAACGACCTTGAAAGTCTACAAGAATATGACATCTTCACCTTTGTTTTAACCGATGAAGGAAAAGATGAAGCCATTCAACCTAAAGGAACTGAGAAAGCTAAGGATATTGTCTACAGTGGTTTTATTACCTATTCTACCTTCAGTACATTCTTGCGCTTTGAAATCGAACGTGTACGTCAAAATAAAGTCTCAAGTAACATTGGATTAATTCGTATTGGTATTTCAACAACCATGGAAATGGCGCTGGGCAATCGTTACGAAAAATTAATCGAAGAAATTTCTGCTTTCGTTTCAGGAAATACAGACAGTTCTACAGTACTTTCAAGATCTGTGAACTCGTTCTTTATCCTTTTCCCTGATGCTCCTGCCAATAAAGCAAAAGCTAAATTAGACTTCCTGTCATCCTCAATTAAGCAATTGTTGAAGAACAATTTGAAGGACTATGACATTGAAGTGATTGCGAATGTGAAGCCTATCCAACAAGGTTCTGATCAGCAATCGATATTAAATGATTTAAGAGCTTCAATTCTTAAAAAGTAATGAATGATTATTGGGAATTTTTCTTTGGATATTGGAATGAACAGACACCTTTACAAGTTGTAAGGGTTTTCTGGTATTTCTTTATTCTGGAGATTCCCCGTTTTTTGCTTTTCGATTTTGTGGTTGTAAACTCTTACATCCTCAACATTAAAAACAGAAAGTTTAAGCGACAAAAAGCGCAAGAAAGACTACGAGCTGAGAATCCGTTGATTTCCATTATTGTTCCCGGTAAAAATGAAGGTGAACACATTTACAAGTTGGTCAACTCTCTTAACGAGCAATCTTACCAAAACTTTGAGCTCATTATTGTTGATGATGGCTCTGACGACAACACGCCTATTATTGGTAAAAACCTGGAAGAGTTAGGAAAAATTGACCGTTTTATCCGTAACGATGTTCGTGGTGGAAAAGCTTCTGCCGCCAACCTTGCTTTAAGGTATTGTAAAGGAAAATATGTAGTTCACTTAGATGCCGATACTTCATTTGATCGTGATGCAATTGAAAAAATTTTAATTCCATTTTATATGGATCCGGAAATCGGAGCCGTTGGTGGGAACATCAAAGTTCGGAATGCCGAGGAAAGTTTGTGCGCAACACTTCAAGCTATTGAATACCTCAGCACCATTTCAATGGGACGAATTGTATCTACCGAATTGGGGGTTTATCGTATTATTTCTGGTGCATTTGGAGCTTTCAAAACAGAAGCTTTAAAAAGAATTGGCGGCTGGGATATTGGCCCTGGTCTTGACGGTGATATTACGGTTAAGTTTAGAAAAATGGGCTATAAGGTTCATTTTGAACCTGAAGCTATCGCACTAACAAATGCCCCTGTAAAATTTAGAGCCTTATCTAAACAACGCCTGAGATGGTCAAAATCTATTGTTCGCTTTAGAATGCGCAAGCACAGTGATGTTTATTTACCCACTGCTAATTTTGACCTTATGAACCTGTTTTCCTTCATTGAAAACATTGGTTTTAATGTTATTCTCGACCTTCTTTGGTGGATTTACATTTTTGATATTTTATTCAATAATATCGGGCTTTTGGCTTTGGTTATTCCTCTAAAAATTATTCTTTACATTATTTCCGACTTGATACAATTCACATTAATTATGGTAATTACTGAACGAAAAAGTTCTGAATGGAAATACTACCTCTATTTGCCTGCTATGGTATTTTACAACAGTTACTATCTAAGGTGGATTAGAACTTCAGCTTACATCAAAGAATTGATTTTCAAATCATCGTATAACGACCCTTGGAATCCGGCTAAAACATCTGTTAAAGCCAAGCAAAATAAGCTATAATAAAAGCAATTAAGAATATACCGGTAACGTTACTTTGACAACTGTACCAATTCCTTTTTGAGCATTAAACGTAAGGCTTCCGCCAAAAACTTCTACAATCTTTTTAGCATTGTACAGTCCTAGGCCTACACCTCCTTCAGAGGCTCCTTCTGAACTTGCACCAAAAGCCAGTATGTTATTAATCTGGTCATCTGTCATTCCCATTCCTTCATCTGAAATCGTAACCTGATACTTGTCTCCATCAATGCCGGAAACAACTTTCACCATCGATCCCTTTGTTGAATAGGCGAATGCATTGCTCAATAATTCTTTAATTGCCTGTGAAAAATAATCTTTAGGAATAGCTATACTCCCCTGTTCTATCGATGACACGGCATCTGATGCTCTTTGATAATTTTCAGCAACAACTTCCAATACTTCTTTCAGTACAGCTTGAGTATCGACTACCTGTTCATTTTTCAAAGCTTCAAAAGCCTCTTTATCATTTACCAGCTTCTCAATCTGATAGTAATTAACCGTTTTACTTACTATATTTTTTAAGTCAAGGCCAGCCTTATTTACCAGCGTAACAAATTCAACAATTTCAGACTTATCCATATTGAAATGCTCAGTCATAATCATTTCTGAAATTGCATTGATTGTTTTAAGAGGCGAACTGATTTCTTTCGTGATAGGAAGGCCTAAGTTATCGGTTAGCTTTTTCAACTTCTCTTCCGACCTTCTCAATACTTCTTTCCTTTTGTCTAACCGAATTCGAATCCTTGAAATTAATTCTTCTATCGTAAAAGGCTTCATGATGTAATCATCAGCTCCCAGCTCCATCCCTCTGCTTAAATCTTCTTTTGAAGTTTTTGCCGTTAGAAATACAAAGGGTGTTGCCGCAATTGTTGGATTTACTCTAATTTTTTCAAGCACCTGATAACCATCCATTTCAGGCATCATAATATCACAAATCACAAGATGAGGCTGATTTCTTTTAATGATCTCTAAACCGATTTCACCATTTTCGGCAATGGAAACCTGATAGCCCTCCGCTTCTAAAATTTCTTTGATATTATTCCTAACATCCGCATTATCTTCAATTACTGTAATCTTTTCAGCCATCGGTTTCAATTTTGAATAGTATATTGTATTGCCATGTTTGACTAATGCAACACAACAAATTTTATTCTAAAATAAATATTAACCGGGGAAGACAAATAAAAACGAATGTCATTTAGAATCTTTATTACTGAAGACGACAAAGTAACGGCTCTCTTTATTAGTCAGACACTCAAAAAAGTGGGATACGAAGTTGAAGGAATTGCCTATGATGGTGAATCTGCCATTTCCCAAATGGAGAATCTCTCTCCTGATTTAGTGCTGATGGACATTTCTTTACCCGGTGAACTGGATGGAATTGTAACTGCTGAAATCATCAAAAAGAGATACAATATTCCTGTTATTTATGCTACCGCTTCATCTGATGAAGAGACCTTGCAAAGAGTACTAAGTTCTGACCCTAATGGTTATGTATTAAAACCCATTATTCCTGTTCAGCTTTACACCACTATTGAAACCACCATGCATCGCTACAGGTTGGTAGAGCAATTAAAAGTACTTAATGAACAACTAGAAGATAAAGTAGACGAACGGACAAAGGAATTGGCTAAAAACAATCGATTATTGCAAGCTGAAGTTGAACGCAGGCGTGCTGTAGAAACCAACCTCAAACAATCATTGGCAAAAGAGAAAGAACTCAATGAACTAAAAACAAGGATTGTTAGTATTGTTTCTCACGAATTTAAAACGCCTTTAACTACTATCCTTAGCTCTGCACAACTTATTGATTACCATATAAAAAAGAATGCTCCCCCTGATAAATTAACACACCATACCAGTACTATTGCACGATCTGTAAAAAGCCTTACAGCTATTTTAAACGATACGCTGTTTATGACGAAAACTGAATCTCTCGATTTTCAAATTGAGCCCAAACATTGCTCGATAGCTAACATTATTAAAGATACTTGGGAAGACCTTAAAATTGGTATTGTTGCTCACCATAAGCTTGATTTAAAAGTTGCTGACAATGTACCTGAAACCATTTTCCAAGATGAGAAACTACTAAAGCAAGCATTACTTAATTTATTAACGAATGCTGTAAAATACTCGCAACAGGCAGATACGGTTACTGTTAAGGCTTCTCATATTGATGAAAACATTCAATTATCTGTTACAGACTACGGTATGGGAATCCCAAAAAAAGACTTCAAGCATTTATTTGAGATGTTTCACAGAGCCTCTAATGTAGACAACATTGAAGGCACAGGTATTGGCTTAGCTATTGTAAAGAAAACAATGTATTTACTTGGTGGCGAAGTAACTTGCTCTTCTGTTGAAAGCGAAGGCGCTACATTTACACTTTCTTTTCCCATAAATTATACTTTTCACAATCCCTTTTGAATACTTGATTCATGCCAGAATTTCCTCATATTCCAAATGCCTCTGAAATCTTAGAAAATCGCAAAAAAATTGCCCCATACATTCACCATACACCAGTACTAAGTAGTAGCCAAATCAATGCTAAAACAGGAGCATTTTGTTATTTCAAAACGGAAAACTTTCAAAAAGTTGGTGCTTTTAAATTTAGAGGTGCTATTACCGCTTTGCTTCAACTAACCGATGAAGAAAAACAACGAGGTGTCTCCACTCATTCAAGTGGCAATCATGGCCAGGCATTAGCAAAAGCAGCACAATTACTAGGCATAAAAGCTTATGTTGTTATGCCAGACAACTCTCCCGGAGTTAAAATAGCAGCTGTAAAACAATATGGAGCAGAAGTTACATTTTGCACTCCTAACTTAGAGAGTCGTGAAGCTACACTTCAAGGAATTATTGCACATACAGGCGCTGTAGAAATTCATCCTTATAATAATTACAGTGTTATCTTAGGGCAATCTTCCTGCGCTGCCGAACTCATAGAAAACCAACCTCAACTCGATTACATTATTGCCCCTATTGGCGGAGGCGGATTAATGAGTGGTACATTGCTATCAACACACTATTTTTCTCCTAAAACCAAGGTTATAGGCGCTGAGCCGCTTGGTGCCAATGATGCTTTTCAATCACTGAAAGAAGGAAAGCTTATTCCACAAACAAATCCGAATACAATTGCAGACGGATTACTTACCTCACTGGGAACCAAAACATTCCCTATCATTCAACAACATATCGATCAAATCATTACTGTTGATGATCGTGAGATTAAACATGCTATGCAGCTCATTTGGGAACGTATGAAAATTATTGTGGAACCATCATCTGCAACAACACTGGCTGCTGTTCTAAAACAAAGAGAATTGTTTCGCAATAAAAAGATCGGATTGATTTTGACCGGTGGAAATGTTGATTTCAAAAAAATTCCGGACTGGTTTTCACCCGCTTAATCAATAGCTGATTAAGAAATCATTAAAGAAGTTGTTATAAAACGCATGAAATGCATAAATAACAAGCAAAATCAATAGAGCCGTTTTATATTTGCACCCCTTAAAATTATTATGGAAAAAATTAACATCACATTACCAGACGGAACTCAACGCGAAGTTGAGAAAGGGGCTACTGCACTGGATGTGGCAAAAAGCATCAGTGAGGGATTAGCCAGAAACG
>CERC01134315.1_pt1 | contig 17463 bp, 16 predicted proteins | sample 530921 | NCBI WGS metagenome assembly CERC01 (sample SAMEA2621099, study PRJEB7988) | marine metagenome | isolation source: saline water (ENVO:00002010), including
TTCGGGCTTACAATCCAATAGGTTAAGGTAATCGATGATTTGTTGTTTTAATTTATTTTTTTGATCCTCGCTCATAATAATTGATTATAAAATCTTGTCTGCTTTAAGCTTGTAATAGGTGATTATCCAACAACACAATATAAATGCTGATAAACCACCAATAATAGGCAATAATACAGACCAGTTTCCATTTAATAAAAATAGCGTATAAAACCCTTTTAGGCACCAATAAAGCGGTGAAATGTTACTTAGGTTTTGTAAGAAGTCGGGTAAAATAAAATGAGGAACCCATATTCCACCAATAGATGCTAGAATAACAATAGAAACAGCTCCAAATCCATTGGCTTGTTCCTGTGTTTTGGCAATGGTTCCTACCACCATGGCATAACTTACTGCAGTAAGTCCACTTATGAGTACAATAGCAGAAAAACCCAGCCAATTGTCAGGAAAAATCAGTGGAGGTAGATCAATTGCCGGGAAAATAATTTTGGCCAATGAGAAAATTAAAATGACTTGTAAGACAGAAACCAACAGGTAAACGGTAAGCTTTGAGGCTAGAATAACAGAGAAACTTGTTGGCATTGTTTTTAAACGGATAAAGCTTCCGTTAATGCGTTCTCTAACCATTTTTCCTCCTAGAGAAACCACCATAAAAAACATAGCAAAAATGGTCCAGGCAGGTACGTTATGTTGAGTAGAGTTGGGCAAAATATCTCTGTCTGATAATGATGCGGCAATTCTATCAATTTCAACCCGGTTATTGACCATTGCCTCTGTTAAATCTTCCGCAGAATTTTTAAATCCTACTTGCTCGCCAATTTCATTAATAAGCAGTTCGCCTTCAAGGCTTTTGGCGAAAGCAGCAACAATATTGGCAATTGATGAGCTGTAGTTTTCTTGCAATACGGGGTCGTGAAATAATTTAAGGTGAACATTTTCAATGCTGTCTTGAATTTGGTTTTCAGATAAACCAAGTTCTTTAAGCATATAGTTACTGACCAAATCTGTTTTAAGGCGCAACTTTTTAGAAAAATCAGAAGGGATGTAGAGCGCTAATACATAGCCTTCGTCAATCAATACTTTGTTAATCGTGTCTTCAGATAATGTGTTATTAACTTCTACCGAAAAAAAGTCTGATGTACTAAGGTTGTGAACAAATTGATTACTGAGGCTGTCCTGATCTGCATTAACCAGCAAAAGCGAAATTCTATTTTCATTCACCACTTTATAAGCACTGTCTTGAACGATGGTGATAACAAAAACCAGAATAATGGGCATAATGAACAACAAAGCCAACCCAATTTTATCATTCCATAAAACCAAAAAATCTTTCTTTATGCTTGCAAATAACTTGTGCATCAGTGTATTGGATTTCCTGATAGTGTGATGAATAATTCTTTGAGGGTAGAGGCATTGTGCTTCGCCAAAAGTTCATTTGTGGCACCCTCATCTACAATGTTTCCTTGATCTAAAAATGCAATACGGGTACAAAATTCTTGTGCTTCATCCAAATGGTGAGAAGTGTATATAATTGTAGTTCCTGAACGATTGAGTTCGTCTAAAAAACTGAGGATAGAGATTTTACTTTGAATATCAACACCAACAGTTGGCTCATCAAGAATGAGTACCTCGGGATTGTGAATGATGCCTATCGCAAGATTTACTTTCCGTTTCATTCCCCCTGAAAAAGAGTTTACTTTTTTGTGAGCCACATCTGAAAGTCCAATTCGATCGAGTACAGAAAGGGCTCTAGATCTAATTTCTTTGCGGCCAACACCATACATTGCACCAAAGAAATCAAGGTTTTGAATAGGTGTTAACTCTTCATAAAAGGCATATTCCTGAGGAACATATCCTAGTTTGGTTTGAAATTCCGGAGGAAGAATCTCTTTTTCGCCAGAAAAGTAGCGAACGTCACCTTCAGAAGGTTCAAGAACTCTACACAAGATTGAGATAAGTGTTGTTTTTCCAGCACCATTTGGGCCTAAAATGCCATATTTTTCTTGAGTATTGATGGTGAGGTTAACACCTTTCAGACTATAGAAAGGTGCGTCTGGGTATTTTTTGCGGACATCAATTATTTCAATAGCTGGTTGCTTCATTCCAATTACACCTTCATTTTGTGAAGCTGCCTGAAAATTTCAGCTTCATGTCTGGAGATGTCTGCCATAGCATCAGCTACTTCGTTAAAATGTTGCTGATCAGTTTTTCGACCTTTATAGATAGCTGCCATTCGTACAGCATTATCGCGCAATAAATCTCCTGATTTTGTCATTTCATCAGAGTACTTTAGCAATTTATCGTTGCCCAAAATCTCTGCAGATTGCTCTAAAAATGCGGCAAATAAAAAGCGAAAACCACCACCTCCAGTGCCTATCTCTTCCTGCATACGCACAATCTGTCCCAAATACAAACCGGCTTTACGTTCACCTAGTTTGTCTCTCCATACTCTAATCTTCTTGGCGGTATAATTTAACCCTGATGCACCAATACGTTCAATAGGAACTTTACTCATCCACCAAGCTGTTTTTCGAATACCTTTCCTAACAGCTTTGGCTAACATATCCTCATCAATTGCTGGAACATTAACCGGGTAATAAATATGCCCGTTAGGTGCTAGTGGTCCCCTCGCAAAACGTACATCTTCAAGCTCTTCAGGTGATAGACTGGTAAATGTTTCCATTACCGGGTCGCTAATAAGGTAGCGTCCGTCTTCAAAGCCGTACACAATAATGTTGTGTGCATTAAAGTGAAAGCGGTATTCTCTGGGGAAATATTTTAAATGAAAAACGCCAACCTGGCACCCAACAGGAGTGCCTTGTTCAATTTTTTTGTTCAAGAAATTTTCAGCGTCTTTTTTATTCTTGAATTTTTTTCGTTCAATGCCAACTCCAAGTGCTTTACAGGTATCTCTAAATACAAAGCCGGGCATAATTCTAAACGAAATAGCAGGCCCATCATTTACCTTTAAAAAAGGCATGTGAATGTAGAACAGGCCGGAACCGATTCCAAAAGCTAAAGGTTCATTCATTGCTTCAATGCCATGGTAGCGAAGGAGGCTGGTAACAACTCCATTTTCGCAATGCGCAGCCTGAAGGTGATCAAACTTAATTTTTGATGTATTGATTAAAGTCTGCTCCATTAAATTGTTTTAATTCCTCAATGGAAATTTTGAAAGCAGAAGCGTACTTCTCTAGCTTTCGGTCACTTAATTTTTTGAAAACACCGGGTTTAAAATGTCGCTTTATAGTAATCATCCAAAAGCCGGTATATCCTGATAAAGTAGGTATATCCATCAGGTTGACAATCATAAAAAAATAGATTGGACTTTTGGTGTTTTTTGTAACTTCTTCAGCGGCTTCTTCAGCTTTTCTGTAGATTTCTTCCCATGCTTCTGATAAAGCGTCTGCTTTTACTTGCCATCCTGAACTTAGCCCTTTTTCATATTTCCCATCATTGTTCTTAACATAACAGACTTCGCGGGTAACATTCTTAAGTGCAGATTCATCTTGAGGCAAGTTCTCTTTCTTCATAGCAGATAGGATTGGTTTAACAAACAGTTAACCACGCATAAACGTAAGAAAAACGAGCGCTTTCAGGAACCATTAGTAACAATTGGTCTCCAGCTTTAAGCTTGTTGTTGTTAAACAGTTCTCCCAAAATAAGATAAATAGATCCAGCTCCTACATTTCCGACATAAGATAAGTTGGTAAACCATTTTTCTTTTGGAATAGCCATATGAGCATCGATAAGCGATTTGTCTATTTCTTTCTCAAAAAAGTGGCTGGACAGGTGAGGAAGAAAATAAGCGATGTCATCAACAGAAGCTCCGTGTTTTTCCAGCGCTTTATTAAGTGTCTGCTGACCGTATTTTACAATGTTTTCTCCCAATAATTTAACATCTTGCTTTATACCAAAAACAGATTTTTCAGTCCATTCATCGGTCGTATGCTCCATGTAAGAAATAAAGTTGCCTTCTTCGTCTTTAGAAGCCCCATGATACATGCAAGTCTCAGCTTCATTAGCATATGAAGCTGCTTCAATCCAGTCAACTCTTAAAGAAATACCTTTTTCATTTTTGGTAGGCTCTAATAGCATGGCTCCAGCACCATCAGAAAGCATCCATCGTAAAAAATCTTTTTCAAAAGAAAGGTATGGGTCTTCCTGAAGTTTTTTTAGCTGCTGAACTTCATCTTCGAAGTTCTTTGCCATTAAAAGTTTTGAAACACGCTCAGAACCAGTAGTTACAGCTTTAGACTTATCTCCGGTTTTAATCGACATGTAAGCATACTTAAGCGCATGCATTCCCGAACAACAAACGCCTGAATTTGAGATAACCTCAATGTTATTTGTTTCGGGTAAAAGCCCATGTACCATCACTGCGTGAGAAGGAAAAAATTGGTCAGGAGTTGATGTGCCACAAGCCAACAAATCAACTTCGGCCATTTCACTTTTATTTTCAAACAACCCTTTTACAGCTTCAGAAACCATTTCTGCATTAGTATGGGTTGTGTTTTGTTCTTTGTCAATGGCATAATAGCGTTTTTTTATGCCATTCCTGTTTAGGATAATTCTTTTTGATTTGGATTTTCTCCCATCAATATACCCCAAGTAATCTTCCATCTCATCACTTTCAATAACCTCATTGGGCAAAAAGCCTGAAATTCTGTTTATGTAAACTTCGTTCATTGTTCTCTCAACTTTGTCCTTCTATCCTTAGGAAAATATAAAAATAGCTTTAATAGCTAGGGTTCGTTATGCAATTACTTTTTGATCGAGCCAAAGTGCACTAACATCATTCGCTATTTCATCGGTATATGGAATAGCTCCGTCTGACATACTTTGCTCAATCAGTTCTTCTTTTGTTTGTTTTAAAGACATGGTGTATGGGTTAACAGCTAAGTCTCTTGGAGTTCCTTTTGCTTTGGCTGCAACCACTCTGAATAATTCGGCAGCAATTTTTTCTAAAGTCGAAAAGTTTTGCTCCAGCTTTGCAATTAGAGCAGCCTCATCTTCATGGATGTGCTCGATGCCTTGATGCATGGCTTTTATAGACGGAACTTGCATGGGGTCAGTATAACTAGGCGGATAGGGTATATCGCCCAAAGCAGCCCATTCCATAAAAAAGTTCTGGACTTGCTGATTCATCTTTGCAAAGCGTTCTCCATAACAGTTCTGAGACATGAAAATGGCCTTTAACACATTCAGGTTAGTAAACCCTTTATTGGTGAATGTTAATGTTGGGAAGCCCCAGTATACTCCAAAGTCCCAAGTGATTTTAGCCGTCATAACCTGTGCATTTCCAAAACCTTCGTATTTGTTCAGGTAAATCGGAATCCAGTTATGGAAAAACTGTGCATGTACACGATCGTAGATAATGCTTCTGGTATGGATGTCTTCTCCTTTGTGTTCACGGAGAATTAAATCAGCCATGAATGTATTTCCTACGGAGATGAAATCAGTTCCAGGAGAGTAGAAGGGATCCAAAAATGCTCCGGATTCGCCAATAACACCCCATCGTTCACTTGAGTAAAATTGTTTTACATCATAAGAGAATTTCTTCAATAGCTTGAAGTCCAGTACTTGGTCTCGCTTTGGAGCCAGTTTTGAATAGCAAAGAGGTTCATTCTCTTCTAACCACTGGTAAGCCTTGTCAATACTGTCCATTGTTTTAAGGTCATGAAACCTTGGGTCAGCAACAATACCGATGCTTGTATTGTCTGTAGACAAGGGAATAATCCAGACCCAGTACCCTGTTCCCATAAGGTGAATGGTTCCAAGTCTTCGTAAACCAGGTTCAATGAAGTCTTTCCAGCTTTGGTCATCACTCCACTCGTCAACGTCAATTTTTCCTTTAACTCTAAACCATACAGAGTTAATGTCATGTTCAACATCTTTCTTAAGGTCAAGCTTGCGCTTTAAAAATGAAGCTCTTCCAGATCCGTCAACTACCCATTTAGCGGTAATTTGTTGAGGAGCTCTTTCGTATTCATAAGTAATAGTATGTGCGTCATCAGCAAGAGCAATATCTTTTGCTTTAGCTCCAAGCACCACGTTTACTCCTTTATTTTTAAGAAGCTCAACCAAGTCATTTTCTAAAAGTCCACGGTCAATCTGGTGGCTTGGAATCGTAAGCCTTTTTCTTGCTCCGTACTCAATACAATCTTCTAAACGTTCTTTCTTCTCTGTAGAAAAGTAATAACGAAGTCCATGTTTTGGAAGGTGATGCTGATCCAAATAGTCCTTGAGGTTAAGAACCTCTCTTAAATAATAAGTTCCTAATTCTACAGTAGATTCTCCAACTTTATGAGCTGCTATAGGAGCAGGAGTTCCTCTGAACTCAAGTACTGTGATTGCTATGTCAGGTGCATTTTGTTTGAGTTGAAGAGCCAGTGTAAGACCGGCAAGTCCTCCACCAATAATGGCAACATCTGTGGTCTTTTCCATATCGTTATGCTTTAATTCCCAGATATAGATATTTCTTTTTGTTTCGCTTCATTAGCCCATATGTTAAGGGCAAAATTAGAAGTGTATAAACTACAATTACAATAGGAGAAACAATATATAGTGCGAAAAATAAATAACCGTAAAAAAACAGCGACCATTTTTCTTTTTTCTTTTGTGTTGTGCCTTTTTTCTGGATCAGTTTTGCCCAGATTTTAAAAATTCGTTTGCCAGCTTTTTCAACCAACATAATAGAGGCAGGTAGAACTATTTTTCCGGTATTCAGTATGTTGTCTTGCAAGTGACTATAATCACCAGAGGTAATGGCTTCTTGGGTTAGTTCACCAAACTGAGAAGCTCCCGTAATGTCCTCTTCAGATATTCCGGGGAGTGGCATAAATCCCCATTTTCTGGTCTTTTTACCGGTCATCATCCAATGAACAATTGTTACGGAGCTTACATGGTTCTGAACTCTGTCGATAAAAGGAATATTGGCAACAATTTTTCCTCCATACTTTTCTATCCAGTGCACAACACTGTGCTGTGAATTGATCCACATGTTTCGAGAGCCGATAAGCGTAATTACAGGAGTATCTTTTAATACACTTGTAAATTCGGGGGTATGAAAAAGTCCTGTAGTAGGCAGCGAGGGAGATAAAAACCAAGGTTGATAACCAACAATGATTAGATCATAACGCTCGTGCTTTAATTTAATGGGATTTAATTCTATAGGATTTTCCAGAACGCAATCAGACATGCAGCTGAAAAAACTGGTATTGTCCCAAGGAAAAGGAAAAGGAGTTGCCGGCTGAACGGAAACACGGTCAATATCGATTTTGTTAGTATCAAACGGAATCAAAAAATGATCTATAATACGATCAAGTTGTCCGGATTGAGAGTAGCTGATTACCAGTATCTTTTTCATTGCATTACTTTAGGTCTCCAATACTCAGGGCCTTAGAACTGTTTTCAGCATACCCCTTGATGCGTGCTTTTAGTTGTTCATTTAAAGAGCTATAGTGCTCAATGATAACACTAACATCTTCTTCGATTTCGTTGTTGTAATTCAATATTTTAGGCGCATGCTCTTGGATAACCAGTCGAAGAAATCGGTATTCGGCATCTGTTGGTGCTGCGTCAATTGCATTTTCCAGTAGTTCATGACCTTCCTTAAAAAGACTGATTTTTTGTTCGATTCCTTTACTGTAGCCACTCTTCTTCATGAGTAATGCTCCTCTGTATGCTTTAAGCTGAAGCGTAGCAGGATTTTGATAAACTGTTTTAGAAAGTTCTTTATCGATGATCTCAATAGAAGTGCTTTTAAAAGCGGGGTAAAAAGTTGTGCTTAACTGCAAAAAGACACAAACGATAGAAGTAAACAGAAAACCGGGGGTCATGTATTCGAATGATTAATTAGGACAAAAATAAGATTTCAATGAAATAGAGTGTGACAATTAAAGTGCATAGCCTAAAAATAAAAAGGGTCTTAAAAAAAGACCCTTTAAATGCTATTTTGTTTAAAGATCAACTTATGGAATCCATTTAATGTCATCAAAGTTGGGTTTTCTTTTCTCTAAGAATGCATTTCTACCTTCTTTCGCTTCATCAGTCATGTATGCCAAACGAGTGGCTTCACCTGCAAATACTTGTTGGCCAACCATGCCATCATCTGTAAGGTTAAATGCAAATTTGAGCATCTTAATAGAGGTTGGAGATTTGGCTAAAATTTCTTGAGCCCATTGATAGGCTTCGCTCTCCAGTTCATCATGAGGAATAACTGCGTTTACCATACCCATTTCATAGGCTTCTTGTGCAGAATAATTTCTACCTAAGAAAAAGATTTCTCTAGCGCGTTTCTGCCCTACCATTTTTGCCAAATAAGCAGAGCCATACCCGCCATCAAAGCTAGTTACATCGGCATCTGTTTGTTTAAAAATAGCATGTTCTTTACTGGCTAACGTAAGGTCACATACAGTGTGCAAACTGTGGCCGCCACCAACGGCCCAACCCGGTACAACAGCAATAACTACTTTCGGCATAAAACGAATAAGACGTTGAACCTCCAAAATATTAAGTCGAGGCATACCATCTTCATCTACATACCCTTGGTGACCTCTGGCGTTTTGGTCGCCACCACTACAAAATGCCCATCCACCATCTTTAGGAGAAGGACCTTCGCCACTCAACAAAACAACACCAATGTTTACATCTTCCCGAGCATCTAAAAATGCTTTGTAAAGCTCAGCTACTGTTTTGGGTCTGAAGGCATTTCTTACTTCAGGACGGTTAAACGCAATGCGCGCAACTTTTCCACATTTTTTATAGGTGATATCTTCAAAGTCACCTACTGATACCCAGTTAATTGTTGATTCACTCATTGATATATGTTCTAAGTTCTATGATATTGTTTTATTGGTCTTTTGTACTAGTTCTTCAAGCTTTGAAAATAGTCTTTTAGAATAGTAGCATTCTTCATGCGTGGCGTAAAGAGTTCCAAAATAACGGCTTTTTCGCGGTTCGGAGCATAAAAGTCTTCTAGGGCAACTTCTAATGATTCTTCATCCGTTGCTGAGATATAATCCAGCCCAAATGCAGAAGCGATGCCATTTGCCTTAAAGTTGTGGTGTGTTTCAAAAAAGTCTTCTAGTTCTTCTGTTGATCCCGGTCCCGGAATGATTCTGAAAATTCCACCTCCACCATTGTTAATTAAAACAACTCTTAAATTGGAAGGAACGTGATTGTGATAAAAAGCATTGCTATCGTAAAAGAATGAGACATCTCCTGTGATAACGGTAGTTAAAGTATTACTTTTTAAAGCGTATCCCAAAGCTGTACTGGTACACCCATCAATGCCGCTAGTGCCTCTGTTTGCATGAAAAGTTAGGCTGTAATCCCAATTGAATAACTGAGCATAACGTACAGGAGAACTATTGGAAAGCTGAACTTCGCTTTCTTCAGGTATGTTTTTTTGAAAGATTGAAAAAGCTTTTAAATCACACCATTCCAGAGTAGAGATAAATTGATAATGTGCCTCTTCATGTGCAATGTCGATGTTTTTCCATTGTTGGAAATACTCAGGAGAAGATGGCGCTAATGGAGAACTGGTAAGTTGCTTGAAAAAATCTTCGGGATGAAGCTGAATAGAAGAGGTAAGCTGTTGGTAGGTGTCGGGATGATAAGAATTGGGAGAAATGTGCCAATGGTTCACTGCTTTATGCTCTCTGAGTAGGCGTTTTATTTTTTTAGAAACAATAGCATTGCCAATTGTAATCAGTAAATCTGGCTTTAAAGTTTCGGCTTCTTCTTCAGACAAATGGTTAATAATACGGTCTATGCATGGAAAAAAATGAGGGCTGTACAAATTTGAAGTGGTTTCAGTCATTACCACAACCTGTCCCATTCCTGCAAGTTGATCTAGTATTTCGTTTAATTGTGGATTAGGCTCTTGCATTCCGGCCAATACTAAACGACTAGAAGAGTTGTTCCAGGTGTGTACAAACTCATCCAATGTTGATGTGCTTAATTGTGCATGGAGTGGCGTAGGAGTAATGTTTTTTACAACAGCTGAATTGGTGTCTGCTTTTTCGTAGAGGGGTTCTTCAAACGGAAAGTTAATATGAACAGGGCCTTTGTTGGGGAAAAGCGAAGCATTCAGCGCTTCATTGATCAAGCGTTGGTTGTACCAACGATCTTGCTCAGATTTCACTTCTTGCTTTAACTGTACCGATTTGTTGATGTGTTGATCTAACACCTTTTCTTGTCGAATAGTTTGTCCGTCAGCCTGATCAATCCAGTCAAGAGGTCGGTCTGCAGAGATAATAACCAAAGGCACTTTTTGGTAAAAAGCTTCAGCTACAGCCGGGTAATAGTTTAAAATGGCAGATCCGGATGTGCACACCAAAGCCGTTGGTTTTTGGCTGGCTTGGCTCATGCCTAAAGCAATAAAAGCGGCAACTCGCTCATCCATCACAGCCTTACAGTTGAAATAAGCATCTTGATGAAAGGCAATATTTAATGCAGCATTTCTCGACCCTGGAGAAATTATTATGTCTTGAATGTTTTTAGCTTTAAATAGTGCGATCAGGTCTTGAACACCTGGTTTTTCTGACGTCATGAATTCATTTTTTGCGCTTGCTCGAGAACTGAGAGTAACGTTTTTGATTTGTCAACAGTCTCTTGCCATTCTTGTTCGGCAACAGAATCTTTGGTTAATCCGCCACCAAGGAACAAAGCTAAATGATTTGGGAAAACTTGCATACAACGGAGGTTAACGAAAAGCCGGATACTATCAGATTCTATTGGGCCTAAAAAACCAGCGTATAAGTCTCTGTTGTGAGGTTCTTGTTGAACAATAAAGTCAAATGCTTTTTGCTTTGGTAAACCACAAACAGCTGGTGTGGGATGTAGTGCCTGTGCAAAAGCAGCCAGCTTTTCTTTTTCTACCTGTTGAGTAGAAGAAATATCTGTTTTAAGGTGAACAACTGGGCCGGCTTTAGCTGTATAGGGACCATTGAGTTGAAAATCAATTTTATTGACTTTAAAAAGTGCTTTGATGTAATCAGTAACAAAAGCTTGTTCCTGAATTTCTTTCCCCTGCCAGTCGTAAGCCTCTGTGGTTGCTTTATAAGGTTGTGTGCCGGCTAATGCTACAGATGATAAGAATCCATTTTCAACCAACATGAACTTTTCAGGAGTTGCTCCTATCCATATTCCGTTTGTAGCTGTTCTCAAGCAATAAACAAATGCATTCGGATAAGCTTTTTGCAACACTTCGAAGAAAAGGTCAATATCCAATGGGTTATGCTCAATTAATGCTACTCTGCTCAAAATCACTTTATGTAAAGCCCCTTTTTGAAAAGTTGAAATGTAATTGCGAGCAAGCTCTAAATACTCATCTTTAGTGAGTTGATAGGGTAGTTTTGTGTGCTTTTTTTGCGCCTTATCTTCGGCTTCGGATAAATCTCCAGATTGTTCGGGAGAAATTAATGTGTACTGACCGTTGGCTTCAAACGGAGCAATTACAAACCCTTCTTCTTTGCCAAGGTCTGAGGCGTTAATTTTTTTCGTTTTGTGGGCAGGGTGGTAAAAAACAGAGGCAGACTTGTGCTGTGGTAAACGAAAAGTGACAAAATCTAAATTAGAAAGGAGAAGTGTTTTTAACGAAGGAGCTGAGATCATTGATTTGCTATACTGACCAGTTTAAAATGCTCGGCATGAGAGCCGTGCTCTAATTGAATAATAAATACTCCACTTCCAATCTTAGAAACATCGAATTCGATATTGCCAGAGGCGTAGTTTTCCATTTCCCAAGACTTAACCAATTGTCCGCTAAGGTTGAAGATGTGTATTTTAATATCTGAGAGTTCGGTTAACCGAATACGTATTGTAGTTGAACCAGAAGTAGGATTGGGGTAAGCGTTGAATTGTAATGTAGAACTCAGGTAACTACTGTCTGTAACACATCCTGAGGAATACAGTAAATCGTTACGGTAGTTTTCGATAATATCAAGCATACGCTCTTTTTGCCCTTGTGTAAAAAGATTCTGGCAGGCATCTACCGTATAATCCATGTAATTCATAAATATATCTCCGCCATCTTCTGAATTATTGCAAGATGTTCTGAAAATTTGAGGACACCCTGAATTGGGTCCTAACTGTAATGGAGTATCGTCTACACCATCGTCTACATTACAAGATTGTTGATTGCCCCAAGGGTGTTGCAAGTTAAACCAGTGGCCAACTTCATGGGTTGTTGTTCTACCACCGTCATAAGGAGATGAAGCCGTTCCGGATGTTCCAAAATTACGGTAGTCAATTACGACACCGTCATTGGCATCTATAGTAGTTCCGGGGAGGTAAGTAAAGCCTAAAATGTCATTACCAATTTCACAAACCCATATGTTGAGGTATTGTTTGGGGTTCCAGATCGTTTTTCCTCCTTCAGAGTCGTAATAGTATTTTTCGGTAGATCCAATCTCTTCAATAGTTGTAGCTGTTCGGGTTATACCAGTTGTAAGATTGCCCTCAGGGTCATATTCCGCTAAACAAAACTCAAAGCCAATATCAGCAGCACGATCTTTAAATCGGTCAGGAGTGTTTCCCGTATCAGGGTTGAGCCGTTGATAGTCTTGATTTAATATCTCTATTTGAGAGTAAACCTGTTCGTTTGAAATGTTTTGCTCAGGTGAATTATAAAGAATGTGTACGACAACCGGAATGGTATAGGAAACATCAGTAATCGTGTAATTACTTGTTTTATTGGCTTGATCAAGCAAGAGTTGCTTACGGATGGATTGTAGCTCGGGGTGTTCCTGAAGACTTTGTTCGGATTTTTCGGTGGTAATGCACTTTTGAGCTGATAAATCATGCATTTGGGCGAAAAACAGAAGAGCTAAAATTACTGAGAGCCAACTTTTTTTCATGTGAACAAATTTAACGATTTCACCCGTTGTTTTTCGATAAATAATTGGATAGAACATTATTTTTGGCGCATGGCCTATCGAATATTGCTGGTAGAAGATGAAGAAACGATTGTTGAATCGTTAAAGTTAAACCTTGAATTGGAGGGGTATGATCTTACCATTGCAACTGATGGTGAAGAGGCCATCCAAAGTTTTCGCAAAGGAAGATTTGACTTAGTGGTGCTGGATGTGATGCTGCCAAAATTAGATGGGTTTGTCGTTTGCCAGACTATTCGTTTGGAAAATACCAAAGTGCCTATTTTATTTCTGACAGCTAAAAATGCAGCTCAAGACCGAATTCAAGGACTGAAAATCGGTGGGGATGATTACCTGACAAAACCTTTCAATTTGGAAGAATTTTTGTTGCGCGTGCAAAACCTTATTAAAAGGGGAGTAGAGGCTGGAGGTAAAAAGTCAGAGGAGTTTCATACGTATCAATTTGGGGATAATAAAGTAGACTTTACCACTTTCGAAATCTCAACATTCAGAGGAGAACAAAAGCAAATTTCCAAGCGAGAAATTATGCTGTTAAAATTGATGATTGAGCGAAAAGGAGAAGTGGTTTCAAGAGAAGATATCTTAGAGACAGTATGGGGATATGATGTTTATCCTTCTACCCGAACAATTGATAATTACATTTTAGCATTTCGTAAATACTTTGAAGAAGACCCTAAAAACCCGGTTTACTTTCATTCGATAAGAGGGGTTGGGTATAAATTTCAGAATCCAGCTCGCTAACGGATGTTTTGCTGATTTAAAAAGCGGTGATACTTAGCACTGTTAATTTCATGTTGCCGGTTGGTAATGGCAAAATTGTGGTATCCCGAAAAATCAGGGCGGGCACACATGAAAATGTAATTGTGCTTTGTGTAATTCAATACTGCATCAATGGCTGCAATTGAAGGTACTCCAATAGGCCCAGGGGGCAGTCCTTTATTAAGATAGGTGTTGTAAGGAGATTCGACTTGCAAGTGCTTATAATAGATTCTATTTCTTGTCGGTTCGCCTAAGGCAAATTTTACAGTGGGGTCTGACTGTAGCGCAATTTCTTTTTTGAGGCGGTTAATGTATAGTCCCGCCACCTTGGGCATCTCATCTTTTTTTATTGTTTCGCCTTGTACTATAGAGGCCAATGTTACAACCTCAGATTGCGACATGTCAAGTTCTTTGGCTTTACTTAAACGTTCTGGAGTCCAGAAAGACTTAAACTCTTTCGCCATTCTGTTGTAAAATTCTTCAGCTCCCGTATTCCAGTAAAGTTCATAAGTGTTAGGGATAAACATGGCTAAGATGGTACGTTCATTAAACCCATAATGAGCCATCATTTCAGGGTTCTTAATGTAGTTTGCTAATGTAGTTGAGTCCGGCTCTATTTTTTTTGCAGCCAATCCTGCTAAGTCTTCAAGGCTATGCACTTTGTCATAGCTAAATGTAAATTGAACAGGGGTTTGATTGCCTGAAAGGCGTAAAAGATTAATCAAGTCATTGTTAGACATGCCTTCTTTTACCAAAAAACGACCGGGCTTTACATTGTATTTGTACTTTTTAAGTTCGGCAACCCATTCAAAACTAGATTGGTTGAGGATGTAGTTCTTTTCGTAAAGACTTTGTTTTACGTCTTCAAAAGTCCACCCAGTGTGTATGTAGAAATATTTATTGTCAGGATTTTTAACCTGAACGTTTTCCTTTACAAAAATAAGGCTGTAATAATGCCAAGCTGTTATTCCTGCACCGGCAAGTATAACAACAACAATAGCGATAATAACTTTCTTGAAAAAGCTAAACTTCATGCGTTTTGTAGTAGACTTAGTGTTGGATTAAACTTCAATTTCTCCTTTGAAAACAAAAGTGGCCGGTCCGGTTAACCAGATGTTTGTGTAACCTTTCTCGTTAGGAGTAAAGCTTACTTTTAATTGTCCGCCAGAAGTGTTAATAGCTATTTCAGATTGATCCAATAAACCTTGTTGGTGTGCAGCTAATGCAATAGCTGTAACTCCTGTTCCACAAGAAAGTGTTTCATCTTCAACTCCCCGCTCATAAGTTCTTGCCTGTATTTCACCAGCTTCAACATGGGCAAAATTTACATTCGTGCCTTCAGCCTCAAAACGCTCATTGTAGCGAATTGCTCTTGCTTCCGGAACAAGGTCAATCTCTTTTACATTATTGGTCAAAAAGTTAACAACATGAGGAGAACCTGTATCCATAAAAATACCTTCTTCAAGTTGTTGAATCTTATCTACGTTTTGCATTTGTAAAGAAACAATGCCTTGATTTATTGTTGCGTCATGGGGGCCATCAATAGCAATGAAATGACATTTTTCTTTTATAACGCCCAAGAAATGAGCGAAAGCAACAATGCAGCGGCCGCCATTTCCACACATAGAGCTAACTCTTCCGTCAGAGTTGAAATAAACCATTTCAAAATCAAACCCTGATTTGTTGCGCAACAACATCAAGCCATCAGCACCAATACCAAATTTGCGGTCACAAAGCTTCTTGATTAAAGGTTGATTTGAAATGTCGAATTGTTCTTCACGGTCATCAATGATTACAAAATCATTGCCCGTCCCTTGATATTTGTAGAATGTTGTCATTTCTAATTTCATCTAACTGCACCTTTATGTAGTCTTTACTAACAGGGCGATATGGTGTAAAGTCAAACGTTTTTTTCAGGTTATAGTATACGTTGACGTGGTGCAAGTATAGTGAATCGTTTAATGCAATCAGAGAAACATTATTGTCAACTTCCAAACCGTAAAGCAATAGCTTGTGATTAGCCATTTTAAATCCCTTGTAATTGATCGGAGACTCCCAGAATTCAACCATAATAAGTTGTTGATCGTCTTTGGTAGAAACATCTCCAAGCTCATCCAATAAAGAATCCGCTTTAGAAGTTTTTTTCTTTTGTTCAGCATTCCCGATTACTTTACAAGAAATTGCAGCAACCATCATTTCTTCACGAACACTCACTACATCATCATCATCACTTTTTGTCTTTGATATAGATGGAATAAGCATGCTGTCAGAGGTTTGCTCTTCAGTAGTTGCTACAGTGTCATTGTTAGAAATAACGGTGTTTTTCTCTTCTTCAGTTTCAATGTTTTTCTCAATCTGCTGAATGCTGGAAGCAACATCTTTTTGCGCTTTTGAGATAATGGCTTCTTCGTTGGTTGATGATGTTTTATTCATCACCTCCGTCATTCTGCTAATAACGTTTTCAGAAGAGTTACTTTTTTCACTCCTAGAAGTGTTTGCTTCAGGCAATAGGAAAGTGTAAGAAGCAACCGTTCCGGTAACTCCTAAGATGACTCCTAAGAAAAGCCACACAATCCGTATTTTAAAAAGTGTTCTCAGAGCATTGAAATAAAGGAACAAATGTAACTGAATTTTGCAATACATCGTGTTGGTATACAGTTGTTTTGGCTTAACACTTTTTAACAGCGGTGTAGCAACAATACCCAAAGCTCAAGCGTGTTATATAGCGAGTTTAGAAACTAAAAAATGGAGATAAAATGAAAAAAATTGTAACCGTCTTTATGGCAGCACTCGTTGGAGGAGTGCTTTCTGTTTCAGTTTACGATTGGGGAAAAGGTGAGTTGAATTTAGTTACTGATCAACCATTAAACAACTCACAAAATACAATTGATGCTGCTAATCCGCAGCTAGCGAAATATTTACCAGGAGAAGCTTTTGAAGCACCCGATTTAGCCAATGCTGCAGAGGCAAGTGTTAATGCTGTGGTGCACGTTAAGAGTACGATGGAAGGGCAGCAGTATTATCAGGTAGATCCTTTCCGTTATTTCTTTTATGGCGATAAAGGAGAGCCGATTCAAGGGAAACCACAAATAGGATTTGGTTCAGGAGTAATTATTTCAGATGACGGATACATTGTAACAAATAACCACGTTGTGCAAGATGCCGAAAAGGTAGAAGTTATTTTGAACGATAAAAGATCACTTGAAGCAACAGTGATTGGAACAGATCCTTCGACAGATATTGCGCTTTTAAAAATCGATGAAGAAAACCTTCCGGTAATTCCTTATGGAAATTCAGATGAACTGAGACTTGGAGAATGGGTTTTGGCTGTTGGTAATCCGTTTAACCTTACTTCAACGGTAACAGCTGGAATTGTCTCGGCAAAAGGAAGAAACCTTGGCCTATTGCATGGGAATGATAAAGATGTGGTTCCTATTGAATCATTCATTCAAACAGATGCTGCTGTAAATAAAGGAAATAGTGGAGGGGCGTTGGTTAACGCGCAAGGACAATTGGTAGGAATTAATACCGCTATAAAATCTGAAACAGGATCTTATGCTGGATATTCATTTGCGGTTCCTGTAAATATTGTGAGCAAAGTAGTAGACGATTTATTAGAATACGGAGCGGTTCAAAGAGCTTTTATCGGGGTGAGTATCAAAAATATTGATGGAACATTTGCCGCTGAAGAGGGCGTGAAAACATTATCAGGAGCGTATGTAGCAGGATTAATGAAAGATGGAGCAGCCGAGGAAGCAGGAATAGAGAAGGGCGATGTAATTGTGAAAGTTGGTGATGTGAA
>CERC01019170.1_pt1 | contig 17460 bp, 10 predicted proteins | sample 530921 | NCBI WGS metagenome assembly CERC01 (sample SAMEA2621099, study PRJEB7988) | marine metagenome | isolation source: saline water (ENVO:00002010), including
TAATAAACTTGGTGTAGATAAGAAGGGTAATATTGTTGCTAAAGACGGTGCAGGGCTGTCTTCAGAGTCAGTGCTTGATTTTAACGCTGTTACTTTGAACTCTGATTACGCTGTCATGGTTGATGGTGTGATTCAAATTGATACAACAGGTGCGCCATCTTCTATAAATCCGATTAAATGGATGGACTTCCCTCTCGACCCAAATAAAGCTTATATGGCCTTTTACAAAGTGGGTAATCTTGCTGGAAAGGTAAGACTTAATAAGCAATCTGACGGTGCGACGAATGAGGTTTATTCCAGCGCTGTTGGTCTGCGGTCTGTCTATCTTGGGGCTACCGGCGGGAATGGTAATGTTGAGGTTTACGTTGAGCCTGATACACAGGCAACAATAGAATCGCTTGTTATTTTTGAGGCTTACGGCTATGGAGAATGGCAGGGCTTGCCCGCTGATTTTTCAACCACCAAATTACATGTGACTGAGGGTGATGGTTCAAGGCTCGCTCCTGCGGTACTGGCTTTTCCTGCAAACTCTAACTTAGGTACGGCACTACCACACGGCGCTGCTCTAGTGTCAGGCAATACTCTTACTCGCCACCAAGCGAGTTCTAGTTATAGAGGTTTGCCGTTGTTTGCAAACTCAGACAGTAACAAGCGAGTATTGTTTAGCGGTGAGGTGGTAGCGCAAGAAGGTGTCTATGTACCTATCCGTATTCAAGGAACTTATCCAGATCGTATTGATGGTTGTTTTAACTTAGAAACGGGGGAGTGGAGCACGCAGCCAAGTGTGCGAGAAGGCTTTCCGGCTGAACTCGTTGCTATGTCCGTAGCACTAACAAATGCAGGTACGGTGGTATTTTCGGTAGAGGCTAACATAGATAGCACGGTTGCTAATGTTCTTATGTATATAACAGCGGCTGCCGCAAATGGGGTAATTGATAGCACTTATGTAGAGTCAGATACTTATATCGAGTTTGTTGATCTGCTGGTTAGCCATCAAGAGCGCTTACCTTTATCAACTGAGCTTCAGCGTCAACATGATCTAGATATTGTTGAAAAGCAGATTGATAAACAGCTTAAGAAAGCTGAAAAGTCGCAGGTGGTTGTTGATTGTGATGGCTTGGATGATGCAGCCGCTTTTCCTGCTTTGGTTATTCCCGCATCCACTGATTTTGAATTAGGCTTTTGGGCCTGTCATGATGGCTCGACTCAGCGCGTATTGGGTCGAGCCAATAGTACATCATCCCGTGTTGATCTTATAACGGGGAATAATATTCGGTTGCGCTGCTCCGCGAGTGATGTGCTTACAACGTCTGGAAAATTCTCTGCAGAGGGTTTATATGCCTTTTATCAGATCATAAAGGAGGGGGAATATTTTCACTTCTACGAAGCAGGTAATTTAATAGAGACCGTGTATAGCGCAGCAGCGGCGGCTAACGAGTTTTACGTAGAAGCGGCCTACCACAGTAATATGGCTGTTTTTTATGGGGGCTTTGCCGGGCCATTCTATGTCAAAAGCATTTCTGATCCCCTAATCTCCCGTTTCTACGTCCATAATCCTGATGGCTACCTTGAAGATCTGCTTCATCCTGACGGCAGCATGGACGGCACTTATATCGGTATGCCCGCTAATTTCTCTAATATCCAACAGTTCAAAAAATCTGGTGATGACTTGTATGGTGTTGATAAATGGGATGAGGGTGCTGTTAGTGGCTTGGCATCGGTAACAACTTACTGGACAGCTATATCGATTGAGCCCGGCGCTACTTATCACATTTCAGGCTTGCCAGATGGCGTGTGGACTAATGACGGTACGGGATGGGTAATAGGAAATGGTGCGTTTGATAATGTATCAGATACCGTTCTAAGGGTAAGAAACTTAAATGGATCGGTAGCACCTGATTTCACGCCTGTTCTTAAACAAATAATCAAAGGAGCGTAGCAAATGTCTACACAAACAATTCTACACAAAGAGTCCCCGTTAGTTGCCGCGTTTACTGAGGCGGGTGCGGGTTTATCTGATCTAATGCTCAATCACTATGTTTCAAATTACACGCTATCAGATGTACAGCAACGCACTGAAACAGCGCTAGAAGCAACACCGATCGACATTAACCCGATTATTCCAGAAGACGCAGAAACCCCCGTTCCTGCGATTGTGTTTGATGCTGTTACGCATAACCCCCAGTTTCTAACAACGTCAAATTACCGGGCGCTAAAAGCCCAGCAACCAGAGCTGTTTAACCCCCCGATTGTCGAGCCAGATCCCGAGCCGCGCTATAAGCGCGTAATGACAAGCTCCGAATTTGTACGTGATGTGCTAACTCGTGAAGAGGTCGCGCGCATCGGACAACTACAAGCAACAGATCCAACCGTCTGGGCGTGGGCCTACATTACCAGCGCTGGAAACGTATCTGTTGACCATGACAACTTTGCACCAGGTATCGCGTTGGGTATTGATCGTGGCGTATGGAATACAGAACGTGCTGCAGAAATAAGCAAAGGCCTGTTAATAGTTTAAATCAGCTAACCCTTCTATCTATTTTATTCAAAATATAGAGCGATCCTATGCCTGCCATATTTATAAACCAGTTCTTCGGTGAAGCAACAGGGGTAACGCCTCGCTTGATTCCTCAAGGTTTTGCGCAACGGTCACTTAATGCTGATACACGCAAGCGTACTTTAAAGCCGTTTAAAGCGCCTTTAGTTTCATTAGAGGATTGCGGCCGGGATATTGTTCAGTCAATTTTTCGCTATCCCAATGGTAAATGGTTTTCATGGAATGCGGATGTAGATATTGCCAAGTCTCCTTTGACGGATGATGCGTGGGAGCGTGTTTATTGGTCTGGGGATGGTGCGCCGAAAATGGCAGGAATTGATTTAGCTACTGCCGGGGCTGGCCCTTATCCTGAAAGCAGTTATCTTCTGGGTGTTCCTGCTCCTGATGATTTATTAACAGTTGTTTCTCCTTCGGGAGAGGCACCGGCTACAGCAGTTACTGCATTCTATTCTCATGCTTATGTTACTGATTATGAGGAGGTCGGCCCACTTAGCTTACCAACGGCAGCTGTTACTCGCTGGGATGGCGGCGGCAATGTAGATATTACGATTCCCGGCATTAGCGCAACAGGCCGAAATATAACCAAAGTAAGAATATTTAGATCTGAATCAGGCGGCGAGTTTAACTTTGTCGCTGATGTAGTTGCCGGAACTGCAAGCTTTACCGACAACGTAAAATCAGAAAACCTTCTTTATCCTGCTGAGTCTATTACGTGGGATGTGCCTGACGAGAATTTGAGTGGGTTAATGGCAGGCCCAGGTGGTGCGCTTTACGGCTTTTTTGATAATGTCGTTTGCGCAAGTGAGCCAGGTTATCCGCATGCGTGGCCAGTTGAATATCGTTACGCGTTTCAGCATGACGTTGTAGCTATCAAAGAATGCGCGATAGGTATAGCGGTTGGAACGACTGGTGAGCCTGCTTTGTTGATTGGCAGCACTCCTTCATCAATGAGCCCCACAAAGATAGAAACTTCAGAGCCTTGTTCCTCTAAGCGCTCAATGGTTGATATGGGCGACTACGTTATCTATGCCTCACCTAACGGGTTGGTAGGTATTGGTAGTGATGGTGTGAATCTCATGACTAAGAACTTAGTTAGTCGGGAAGAGTGGCAGAAAATAAACCCGTCAAGTATCAATGCGTACCGAGATCGAGAGAAGTATTTAGCGTTTTATACAGATACTGAAGGTAATGATGGCTGTTTTCTATTCTCAATAGAGGCTGGCTTTGAGTATGTTGCTGAAACGGCCACGGCTGCGTTTTATTCAAGTGAGCATGACTCAATGTATATTCACACTGGCGACAGTATTTTAAGCAAGTGGGATGAGGGTGCGGGTAAAGAGATTACATGGCGAAGCGGAATCTTTGAAGTTCAGCCCGGCACCTCTTTTTCGTGCGGAAAAATCATTGCTGATAGCTATCCGGTCACTCTTAATATAATCGCTGACGGGGTTCAGCGCGCATCTGTGCAAGTCAATAGTATGCAGATGTTTCGCTTACCGAATATTTCTCACTTTGTTAGAGAGTGGGAAGCAGAAATTGTAAGCGATCATGAAGTCTTTAGTCTTCAGGTAGCTGGCATACCGCAGGAGTTAGTGTAATGAAGTCGTCTATACCTCCTATTACCGTAAAAGATCCTAATGAGCGCAGATTGCTAACCGCTATCAAAGAGGCTGTTGAGGTAGGTAAAGGCATAATCGGAAACCCATTAGATCGAAACCTTACCGTCCGTGATTTGGTTGATTCCGGTTTGGCCACTGTTGGTATTGTTAGCAGCCAAAAAAAATATATAAGCGGATCAGACCTTAACCCAACAGGTTCAGGCGAAGAGCAGGATTTAACAGCTCCTCCCACCCCGTCAGGCCTTACCGCCTTTAAAGGTGCAGCTTCGATATTCCTTACATGGGATAAACCTAACTTTGGTAGTTTTGCGCACGCAAATATATACAGATCTACTACGGATAACTTTTCAAATGCAGCAGTAATTAGCAATGTTCTTGGTTTAACGCATGCTGACTATGTGCCTTACGAAGTTATAGATGAAGAAACAGGGCAGATTAGAGGCTATTACTACTGGCTAACGTTTGTCTCTGAAGCAGGAAAAGAAGGCCCTCCCAATGCAGCCTCTGGGGTTTATCAGGAGCCAGTGCAAGACGGGGATGAAGTATTTAAGCGGCTAAGTGTTAATTTGCTTGTTGGTGATACGGCAAACTTTGTTACCAGTAACATTAATGACGCGAGTATCACAAGCGCTAAAATTGCGCAGATCATTAAGTCGGATAATTATGATGCAGACAATGGATGGTCAATCAACAAAGATGGTACAGCGGTATTTAATAACGCAATCATTCGCGGCACTGCTCAGTCTCAAGGCTACAGTACAGCAACAAAAGGTTGGCAATTAAATAGTGATGGCTCATTTACGCTTAGGAGTGATGGAGGCGATATCGTCCTATCTACTGCGGGGGTTCCGATGGGGGCTATTACCGGAGCTGGAAGTCTTGCGTATCTAAATTCAATTACAAGTGGAACGTACATTAAGAATGGTATTTTAGATACGTTACATCTTGCAGGGCAAGCAGTCTCAATACCATCTGGTAAGTACACGTCAGGCTCAATAACATTAAGCTCTACAACAAAGACCGTACAATCTTTAACGTACACATCAACCGGCGCACCCACTGCGGTTTTCTTTTCTTTGCTGGTCCGCTCAAATGACTCAGACACGTTATCCCCCCCTACAATTAATGTAAAAATAACGCGTGATGGTTCAACGAAATATGACTATACGTTTCACGCATACGGCAGAAAGACAATAGACGAAGGAAGCGATACGTGGCATTACAATTATTATCCAGTTTCTGGATGTATTTTAGATAATGCAGGCTCTGGGTCTAGGACGTATAAAATAGAAATAACGAAGGGCGGATCAAACAACAAAATTGTAACAAAGCGTGCCTTGATAGCGCTGGAGCTAAAGAAATGAATTTCACTGTCTATGTTACTTTAACAGGCGAAATAACTAGTACTATCACAGGTACTCTTGCAACAGCAGAGTTGAATAAAGAAGCAAGTGAGAGTGTGATAGCTGGCACTTATGATGATGAGCTGTATTGGATAAACCCGTCCAATAGTACAGCTGAGCTTAAAGAGGATTACACGATAGACGCTTTGCCAATTCCTTGCACCGCAAGGATTGAAGATATTGAATACTCAATTACGTCCCAGCCTACATTTGAATTCGATTCACCAGGTGACTATGAAATTGAAATAGATGCCGGTCCCGCGTATTTAAGGAAGGTGTTTAATGTTAGTTAGTCATGTATCACCGTATGCTCTGGAGCGTAAAACTTCAGCACGAAATGAGGCGTTAAAAGCCAGCTTTGTTTGGGATGGAAGCTTGTGGCAAGTCAGGTTTCTGGACAGAATTAATATTGCGCGCAAGGCCGCTAGGCTGAATTCGTTGCTGTTACTGGGTGATGTTTCATTAACGGATACGACTTACACTGACACAGATAGCAACACGCGCACGATAGCATGGCGAACAACACTTAATGTTAATCGCACACTTTCAGTTGAAGAATTTCTACGATTCTCTATTGCTGTTGATGAGCACGCTGAAGATAAATACATAGAAAGCTGGGCTTAATTTAATAGCTGATTTTTTGGTCAGTTTTGCTACTATATTCCCATACTCCTTTCCTACGCCCAGCTTCTTGCTGGGCGTTTTCGTTTCTGGACTTCCTTATGCAAAGAATCAACCAGCATGAATTTCTAATGCAGGTGCTTCGAGGCAATGCTGATGCTGTTGAAATGTGTGAGCAGATCTTTCAGGTATCTCAAGTTATTGATGATCTTGTTGATCAAGATAAGCCGATTACTAGCGCTGAAGTAATTAAAACCTTCTGGGTTGCTTTAATCGAACTGCCAGCCAATCCTTTCTATCGCCGCCATGAATTAGTAATAAGGCCCCTCATGGCTGGCGCGCTTCAAGACTGGACGGATAGCGTATCACTGGAGAGAGAAGGGGATGTTCATGGGAAGCATTTAGCCTTTGTCTTACGTGACCAGCTTACATCTTTAGTGATTCAGTGCGCTTACTTAGTTGGCGGCTACAAATGGATGCAAGAGATTGGCGTTCCAGTTCGTAGATATTTCCATGACGAAGGCTTAATTGAATACATTAACAACTTATAGACAACTAACGCTGTGAAGCGTGAGGACTAGGTATGAGCGGTGGCGGTGGCGACACAGAAATAAAGGACACGCCTGAACAAAAAGCGTTAGCTAAGGTTGCGGCGGAAGAGTGGAACTATGCGCAGGAAGTGCTTGCTCCCCTTCAAGATATGTATATGGAGCAGGTTGATGACTTCAATTCTCAGGAACGTAAAGACTACGTTGCAGGCCATGCAAATATCGGGGCTCAGAATGCGATAGGTCAAGGCAGTTCTGAACTTGTAACCAACGCGACCGCAAATGGATTAGATCTAGGCTCTGGTAAATTCAAATCCGCCCTTTCTGAATCAGTTACTGATACTGCATCGATAGGTGGTGAGGTTGCATCTCGCGGACTTATGGATGTGGAGAAGGGGAAAGTTAGAGGTCTTCAGAATGTCGTAGCGATAGGCGCGGGGCAAGAAACGCAAGCCATTGCTGGCATGTCTGATATTTCTAACTTATCAGCCCAGACCGCTCGAGCAGATGCCTACAGTGCGTTCAATCGAAATTCCGCCAATCTACAAACGCTAGGGACTATTGCTGGCGCTGGTGCGAACTACTACATGAACAGCACACCTACAGCCATGGGTAGCAACCAAGACCTGTACGGCACCGAAAACCCCGACCTTTCACCCTACAGCATGCTTTAAGGAGGCCGTATGACTTATCTAGTTAATCCGGGGAACGTTTACTCGAGTGACCAAGGCGCTTCAAAGGTTCTAGGCGATATTAGCCGTGCCCAATGGGATGACTGGGAAGAGCGGTTTGCTCCCAAGGTTGAGGAGCTAGCTGCTATTGCTACTGATACGGGATTACCCGGCGAATTGGCGGCTCAGTCGATGGAGGCTGTTGGTACAAGCTTTGATAATGCTGAGAAGTCTCTAGCCATGAAGCAGGCCGGTTTAGGCTTACAGCTTGATGCTACTGAGCAAGCATCGCAAGACCGTGTGATGGCGCTTACAGAAGCCTCAACGAAAGCTGATCAAGCAAACAGTACAAGGGTTGCAACGCAGGATATGCAGCAATCGATTCTTGCAGGGGATATGGGACTGCAGAACCTCCCAACTGAAATGATGCAAAACTTATAGGGGCATTCCTATGGCATATGGATTACTAGGGCTTAAAACGCATATGGAAGGCAATAGCCTCAACGCAATGCGTAGCCTTGCTGACTCTCAAGAAAAGAACAAAATAGCAAATGAAAATATTAAACAGGCAGAAAAAGCACAAAAGACAAGCACTATAGGAACCGCCGCTGGAATAGGTTTTATGGTTGGCGGTCCTATTGGTGGCGCTATTGGTGCTTTAGCGGGTTTGGTTTTTTAAGGTGACTATATGAACGGACTAGATACACGCGGTATAGCTGACGGTTTTATGAAAGGCTACGGCTTCATGCAGCAACAAGAAGACCGTAAGGACAATAAAGAGCGCCGTGATCGGCTAGACCAAGAGAGTCGTGATCATCGTGCTCAGCAGCAGAGCAATTGGGAGCGTAGCCAAGATGCAGTAGATGAGCATCGAGCGCAATCTCAAGAAAACGCTGATCGCTCGTATGGTTTACAGATGCAGCAAAGCAACCAAGCTGAAGCGCACAGAGCTCACCAGCGAGGCCGCCAAGACAAGGCAGATAGTAATACTGAGGCGGATCGTGTTCATCAACAGAATATGGAAATCATTCAGCGAGGCTACTCAATGGCTTCGCAAGGCGTTCCGTTTGATGATGAATTTTACAGTGTCGTAAATAGCAGTCCGCGCTACGCCTCGTTAAACCCTACTCATCTGCTATCACCTGAAATGGGCAAGGCTATCGAGCAAGGAAAACTTGTCATGGACCCTAATAGTCCTGCGCAAATGAATGACCCTGAATCGCTCGAGGCAATGAATGTTGTTTTTAATCATGACATTAATTCTGATAGACAGGGTGTTCCGCTAACAGGCCGCCGTAAGCTGGTATCAATGTATCCGGGCAGAGAGCCAGGAACAGTGGTTGGCGCTGTAGAAATGGAGGATGGGCGCAAGGTTCCAATGACTGCAAAGCGAGGCTCTGAAGAGGAGGGAGATAATACCGTTCTTCAGCAGCCGGTAGGGGTTATGGTTCAGAAGCTTGCGGCTGCGGACCAGATGCGACAATTCCTATTGAGCGAAGCTGGCCAGAAGGCTGTAGCTAGTCGAGCGCAAGGGCTTGGGTTTATTCCAAAGGGCAAAAGTCCTGAATATCAGCTTGTTAAATCTACTGAATATGACGAGTTTGGAAATAAATCAGGCGAAAGTCCCGCAGGCGTGTTCGAGAAAACTTCTGGCACTTATAAAAGCATGTCTCAGCAACAGACTCCAGCCCCGCAAGCTGAATTGCCTAATGCCGCAGAGCATGCAGGTAGAGTTATTCGCGACACTGAAACAGGCGAGCGCCTGAGATCAGACGGTAAAAACTGGATTCCAGCTAAGTAACACCCTCCCCGCAATACCTTCCCTATACTATTTCTGGAGTGGCTAATGCCCTACGAATTTGAAGATGAGCTTCAATCTGAAGCCGTGTCTGGTCGTTTTGTTTTTGAAGATGAAGCGCCAAGCGATGAGCCGTCATCTTTAACCGATCTTGCCGTATCTGGCTATCACAACATGATGGCCTCTGGCGAAATGGTTGATGCTGCAAACCAAGCTAAGGATATTAATGATCCTGATTTTGCGGGGGTTGAGCGCAGGGGAATGGATAAGAGCTCATTTTTAGGGATGAGTTCTGATGAATTGCGCCGTAGATCTACAGCCGCGCAACCTGATGGTAAGCAGCGTTTAGGCTTAGAGCTTCAACAAACTCTTGATCGTAGTCAGGAGCATTCTAACAAGGCTGGTAATGTTCGCTTGTCAGAATCTACAGACCGATTCCTGAATAGTGAAGATAATGATCTCTCAAGTATTTGGAGTGATTTCTGGGAAGCTCCCGTTACAATCGTTACGGAAATTTCAGCGCAGTCCTTAGCGCCTTCTGCAGCCTCAATGGGAGCGGGCGTGGTTGGCGGCTTAACCGCTGGTCCAGCTGGTTTTATAGCTGGCTCTGGTGCTACGTCTGCACGCATCGAATATGCGAACTCTATTAAGGAGCGTTTAGCTGAAAGCGGCATTGATATGACCAATGCTGATAGTTTCGCTAAAGCCTATCAAAGTAACCCTGAGTTATTTCAAGAGGCGCATGAATATGCCCTTAAACGAGGTGCGGTAATAGGTACGGTTGATGCGGCTACCGCTGGTCTTGCCACTAAAACGCTCGGTATTGGTGAAGGGCTCACTAAGCACGGAACCAATCTATTAACACAAGGCGTTGTTCAGGCTGGCGGTGGTGCGCTTGGTGAGGCAGGCGCGCAGCTAGCAACAGAGGGTGAGATTGCTAGCCCTCGACAAGTAGCGGCAGAAGCAGCAGGCGAATTAATATCCGCTCCTCTTGATGTAGCGGGTGCAACCATTGCAGGCGTTAGAGATCGCCAAGCTAATCTAGATCCTGCTAATGCGTCAAAGGAAACCACGCAAGCCGGTCTTGATGAGATACGACAAGCCCAAGCTGATGCTCTTCGGCAGCAGCATGAAGGCGTAAGCACTGCGGCAGATCTTGGTTTGAAAATGCCGGAGCAGCGTGATTATTCAGATATAGAGCGCCCGACAGTTTTACGAAATTACGGGCCAACTCTGCAGCGTGGCAACAATGAAATACTGAATGATATCGGTATTGCGCGCCGCATGGGGTTTGATGAAGAGGCACAAGCATTAAGCCAAGCTCGCGAACTCTATATGCAAGCAGAGCAGGCGAAGTCTTCCGGTCGTGAGGGGTTGGCGCAAGAGCTGACTAAGCAGGCCAATGAATTGCATATGACTGCGATTGATACATCTAACCGCATGTCCGATACGATCAATAATTTTCCAGCCCCTTATGTCAGTGAAGGTGAAGTTCAGGGCGGTGGCTTATCGATTCCTGAAGAGCAACCAAATTTCACTATGCCTGAAGATCCAATTCAAGGTCAGGCAAGAGAAGTTGAATCGGTAGATAATCGCTTAACTCAAGATAATGCGAACAAGCTACCTCCAGGTACTGAACAGATTAATCTAGGTCGAGAGTACACACCTCCAGAATCCACGCCTATCGATCCTACTTATGATGGTGTTGGTGAAAACATTGCTAATCGACAAGCGCCTGATGGTTTAGCGCTGCCTAATCAACAATCGGTTACTCAAGAGCAGGTCATCGACCAGCAGCGTGTTAATAAACCAACCGTTGAGCAAATAGATCAAGCCGCAGCGGAAACCAATGAACAGCCATCTGAAGCGCAGATAGAAGCAGATAACTACAAGAAAGGCCGTGTGAAAATTGCAGGCCTGAACATTGCCATTGAAAACCGTAAAGGCGCTATTCGTTCTGGTACTGATTCCTCTGGTAAAAAATGGGAATCAAAAATGGAGCATCACTATGGCGATATTAAAGGGTACAAAGGCGCTGATGGTGATGATATTGATGTATTCATTGGCAATAACCCAGAGTCAGATCAGGTATTCATTGTTGATCAAGTAGACCCTAAGACCGGCGCTTTTGATGAGCACAAGGTAATGATGGGTTTTAACTCTATAGAAGAGGCTAAGGTCGGTTACCTGGCGAATTACGAAAAGAATTGGCAGGGCGCGGGAGAAGTATCTGCGTTGTCTGAAACGGATTTTAAGCAGTGGCTCAAAGGCGATACTACCAAACCATATAACCTTAAAGTTAAGCCTGAAAATAATGGATTTGTATATCGCCCTAATGGCGCTCCATATAAAACAGCAAAAGGCGCTCAATTCAATCAAGCTTATAGAAACAATAAAGGTGCCAAGGTTGTTGAGGTCGAAGGTGGTTATGCCATCCAGCTACCTGATCAGGAGAAAATAGAAACACAAAGAGCTAACTCCCAAAAAAAAGCCAAAGCTAGCTACACTCGAGATCCTGATCCCGCAAGCGATGACTTAATGAATGCGATTGCACTTGGCGGTGGAATCCGTAGAGATTATGCAGAAGGGGTTGATCCAGCTGATTATTCTCGAAGAGCGGCGGGTATTCGTTTGGTATTCCCTAAGAATAGCGGCAAGTCTCTAGATGAGATGACAGAGTACCTACGTCAATTTGGCTATGTTCAGTCTGTTGAAGAGCTGCAAAGCAAGCTTGATTCATCGCTGAGAGGTGAGGAGGTTTTAACGCCTGAAGCCCAAATGAGCAAAATGGACGAGCTTCAAGCTGAGTTAGATCAGGAGCATGCGCCAGTTGTTGAAGGGCAAACCAGTGAAGAGAGTTTTCTTTCTGTTGCAGCGGAAGAAGCGCGACAGGCTGGGGTCGATGAAAATAGAATCAAAGCCATCATCTATGCTAATGTTGATGAAGGTGAACTAGCGGCAGCAATGGAGCTAAGCAATGAAATCCAAAGAGTACAAACCGAAGGGTTACAGGCCCGAGATGGTTCTGAAGGGGGCCGAGAAGTTGAAGCAGGATTCTCAGAAGGGCGGCCAACAGACGCAGAATCAGTCTGGGGGGCAGAAGAAGACCTCTTAACTTCCTATTCCGAGGAAGATCTACAGGCGCGTGAAGCTGATATAGAAGCTGAGCGCGACCGTCAATCTAAGGCTGATTCTAAAGCCGAATCTAAAGCACAGGCCGATCTAGAAGTTAATGACTTTGCTTTATCAGGCTCTGACCGTGCTTCTGATATTGCAGCCTCACGCGGCCAGAATGATATGTTTGGCGCCTCTCAATCCAAAAGCAAACCTGCCAAACCTGAAGCTTCCTTAGCAGAGGGTCAAGATCCTGAAATTGCTGAGCGGCTTGATAAAGAAGCAGAGTACGCATCTGATCGAGTTAGCGATCTACAATCAGAGCTCGATAATGCTTACGAGCAATCTAAAGATATTCCCGGCTGGACTGTAACTGGAAGAAGTAAGCGCTCTAAATCTCTGGATCGTTCGTTAGATTCCGCAACGAACAAACAGCAAGCTATCTATCAGCGCTTACAAGAAGCCCAGAAAGAAGAAACTAAAGCGAAAAATACTGCAGCCGCCTATCGCAAAGGCACTGTTCATGAAAACGGTTCTCCTAAATCAGCCAAAAAAGAAACAGCGAAGGTAAACCTTTCATACGCGGATTACATTAAGCAGAAAGTTAGCGCAGGCGATCAGCTGTGGTTTCTGCCACGCGATTCAGCTATGACAGTTAAGAGGTTAAACAAAAACTCTATTACTGTTGAATCAGGTGTTAAGTGGGAGTATTTGGATTTTGCCCCTATGGCAGAGGGCAAGCCAATGTCGATGGCTGAAATCAAAGCGGATATGAAAAAGCTAAGCGAGCCATCCGAACCTGCTCCATCCAACAGTAAAATCAAGCCAGAAGATTTTATTAAAGAGCCAGGTGCGAAAGACTTAAATGACGGGCCTTACACACTGGATTATCACAACGCTATTTTTAGAGCGAGTCGTGATGGAGAGCTTGATGTAAATGATTTTAAGCATGGTCTTGATACGCTTCTCAAGCATGAGGCAGAGATTAAAAAGCGCCTGAATAAATACAAAAAATCCATCCTCATGAATATTAGTGGCCGGATGTATTTCAATACAACCGATTACACTAAACCGCAGGTGCTAGAACATGCGTGGGACCGAATGCTAGGGTTTTATCTTCTGGATAAAAAACCACCTCAAGAGGGCGCTTATAGTTTCGATGAAATGAACGCTGAGGGTATGGCCAAGCGTAAGGCAAAGAAGAAAGCCGAAACTATCGAGTTGGCTTATACCAACACACAGGAAGATATTGACGCATGGGCAAAAAGCTTTGAAGAGCATAAAGCCGAACAAGCAGAGAAACAAAAGGAAAAGGAAAAAGCGCTAGATAACCCCGAGACTCTAGATGATTACCGGATCTTTATTAAAGAGAAAGGTGAGCAGGCGCTATCTGGCGAGCAGATGGCCAGCTATGACGAACTCCTTACACGCAAGGTTCTCGATAGAAGAAAAGCGGATTTAGAAAAGAAAGCTGAAGTGGCCGCAATATCTGGGGATACCTCATTTGAAACAGTAGAAACTACTCATGCCAAAAAAGGCATTGATTTGTTTGTGGTGAAGCTTACAGGTGAAAGACTGGACGGTGATCGCTTCAGTGAGCTGAGATCTAAAGCTAAGCAACTTGGTGGGTACTATTCTGGATTTGCGCGTAACGGCGCTATCCCCGGCTTTCAGTTTGAATCTAATGAAGATCGCCAGCGCTTTGTTAACATCCTTCAAGGAGAAAATGAAAGCAGCCTTAGTAAGACTGAGGAGCGTCTAGGTAAAAAGCAGGATGCGCGAGTTTCCAAGCTGCTCAACATGGCCGAAAAAGCAGAGGAACGAGGACAGGCAAAGCTTAATCAGGATCGTAAAACTAACACCGCACGGCGCGCATCTATGGCTGCCTCTGTAGAAGCACAGGCAGAAGGTGAAATTCAGTTTGCTCGATTACTGAAAGAGATTGCTAAAGCAACGGAAAGCGGTGAGCTGGAGATACTATCGAATTTATCAGCTGCAACTCAGCTGGCTGAGCTTAACTATATTCAGAACCGTTTGCTTTGGAAGGCTGATAAAAGCCTAGTTGAACTGGAAAGTCTTGGTTACCGCAAATGGAAAAAAGGTATCTCCATTGATGACAAGATCAAAGCGGCTGAGCTATCTAAGCCGATGATGTATGTCAGTGTTCTGAATAATGCAGCGAAAGCAATGGCAGAAGTTAGCGGTTATAAGCAGACAGCCAAAAGCATTCAAAGCCGAATCAAAGGCATGGGGTCAGATTCGCGAGTTGATCTTAGCCATTACAAATGGGAACGATTGCTTCCGAAAATCAAGCAGTTTGCTACTAGAGCAGGCGGATCGTATGCAAATAACGGTCAACATTATGCCGAGCAAATTCGTGAGGCGGTGCTTTCTCTGAACCGGCTGGAAAATCTTGGCATTACTTCCCAGCCAATGCTTCGCCAAGCGCTACGCGAACTCTACAAAATGGACATGCGCGTTCAGTCTCCCGTTCCAGAAAAAACAAAACTTCAGAAACTAGAAAAAGACCTTCAGATGAAGGTGCTAAATAACCGAAAACTGTTTAATGACTTCTTCCCAACGCCCGTTGATAAGGCCGGTGAAATAGTAGACCTCGCTGATATCGATGAAGGCATGAGAGTATTAGAGCCTTCTGCGGGTAACGGTATGCTCGCAGATGCGGTAAAAGCAGCAGGCGGTAATGTTGATGCGGTAGAGCTTGGCTCCGATCTTCGAGAGATTCTAGAAGAGAAAGGGTACAACGTTATCGGTGATGACTTCCTTGAATTGGAAGCCTCTGCAGATTATGACCGCGTTGTTATGAACCCACCATTTAGTAAGGATCAAGATATTAAGCATGTTGCTCATGCGTACAATATGCTTAAGCCCGGCGGTCGATTAGTGGCGATTGTCTCCAGCACCGCAGGAGATAGGCAGAATAAAAATAATAAAGCATTCCGTGACTGGATTGATGAGCTAGCAGCGGATGAGCACCCACTTCCTGAAGGCTCCTTTAAATCTTCTCTGAATCCAACCGGTGTAAATACAAAAGTCTTTGTGATTGATAAGCCAGAAGGTGAATCAGTTAGCGCTCCGATGTTCTCCAGAACTGGGGCGAGTAACAGTGATAACGCTTCCGTCCTTAGTGTGGATGCAGTTCGCGCCAGTAGTGAAGCTATCGCTCGCAGGCTCAGAATCAGAGGAGTCAAACTCTCCGTTGTCGCTTCTGAGGATAGTCTCCCTGATAGTCTCAAGGCCCAAATAGCGGCGGATGGCGCGGAAGGCGAGATTAAGGCGGCGTATCATAACAAAGCTATCCATATCGTTGCTGATCGTATGCAGAGCAAACTCGATATTGAGGAAGCTATTCTGCATGAAGGTGCTCATTATGGCGGTCGAGTTCTGTTTGGTAAAGACATGCACAACGCGTACCGCAAATTATGGATGAAGCTCGGCGGAGTCAAAGGCCTGAGAGCTAAAGCGAAAGAGGGCGGTTTCGCAAAGGATTTAGAACCATATATTAAAACGGCAGAAGATCTGATTTCTAAGGGTGAGATCTCATCTGCAGATAGAGCTCGCTTCTTGGTTGATGAGTTCCTAGCTCATATGAATCAACAAAAAGCGCATGACGGCATAACCCGAAAAGCAATGCGAGCAGTAAAGGAATTTATTGGCGCTATTAGAAATATGCTGCGCAAGTATAAGCTGATGGAGCTGGAGCAAATGTCCGACTCTGATCTGCAATATCTCCTTAAGCGAATTACTGAATCTACAAGGGATCAAGCCCCGGACGCCGATAAGCCTCACTTTATGAGGGTTAGCGAGCAAGAACAAATGTCCATGATGTTTTCGGATATGGCTCAAGCGCTTGGCGAACAGCCAATGTTTAGTCGAACATCAGAAGCTTTTGACGATTTGAATGATCAGCAAGAAGCTTTCTTGGATAAGATTGGACCGGAAACACCAGTACAAAAATTAAAGCATCGCTTTGAACAGGTTATGGATAACTGGAGGCTTAAGCTACGTCAGCAGCTCGTTGACCGCTACGCACCTCTTTATGACATTGATAAGAAAGCCAAAGGCGAAGATGTTATTGAAGAGTCTATTCAGGACAGTTCGTGGGTACTTGCACGAATGGCACAGTCCGCGGATGGCGCTCTTAATGCAATGCTTAATCATGGCCGCATTAAGTATAAAGAGGGCGTTATCGATGTTCAGGATAACTCTGTAGGTCTACTTGATACGCTGCAGAAGCTAGGCAATGCGGCAGAAGTGGAGCGCTTTATGGGTTGGATTGCAGCGAACCGTGCTGAAAAACTCATGGAAGAAGGGCGTGAGAATCTATTCAGTAATGAGGAAATAGCGGCAGGCATACGTTTAAATGAAGGCGTGGCAGAGAACGGCCTTGGTCGTGCTCAGTTATATGATGATGTATTCGCAGAATTCCAAGCATACCGTGATGATGTGCTTAAAATCGCTATGGATTCTGGCATTATCTCTGAAGAAAACTACAGCATGTGGAAGGATGAATTTTATGTCCCTTTCTATCGCGCAATGGAAGACGAAGAGATTAAAGGCCCGGTTGCAGGCGGCGGCTTGAGCAGGCAGCAGGCATATAAAAAGTTAAAAGGCGGTGACCAGAATCTAAATGATTTGCTGGGCAATACGCTCATGAACTTCAATCACCTGGTTACCTCTTCTCTTAAAAATGCGGCTGCTTCTAAGGCACTAGAGAATGCTGAGGAGATAGGCGCAGCGGCTGAAGTAAATGAATCAGCGAGAGATAAGAAGCAATCTACCTTTGTGTTACGTGAAGGCGAGAAGGTTTACTACGATATTGCGGACCCATTGGTTTATCGATCACTTATATCTATGACTGAATCGGCTATAAAGTTTCCGGGCATGGGCTTAATGAGATCGTTTAAGCGCGTGTTTACCAACTTTACTACAGCAAGCCCTCAATTTATTGCGGCCAACCTTATTCGTGATTCACTGCAAGCCGCGGCTACCAGTGAAGTATCGGCCAATGTTCCTAAGAACGTATTGAAGGGAATGAAGGATTACGGGGTGTTTGATAAAACTACTCGTACCCGCGCAAAAATGCTGGCTTCAGGTGGTGCGTTTAGCTT
>CERC01134314.1_pt1 | contig 17357 bp, 16 predicted proteins | sample 530921 | NCBI WGS metagenome assembly CERC01 (sample SAMEA2621099, study PRJEB7988) | marine metagenome | isolation source: saline water (ENVO:00002010), including
CTTATTCAGATGTTTATGCGTACCCTAATCCTGTTCCACGTAACTATACAGGTAAAATAGCCATTAAAGGATTAGCAACAAACTCTTCTGTTCGTATTACTGATATTAATGGAAACCTTGTCTTTACTACAAATGCTGAAGGTGGTCAAGCCATTTGGGATGGTAATGATATGGGAGGAACCAAGGTTCAAACAGGAGTGTATTTGGTCTTTAGTGCAGATGAGGAAGGCTCAGAAACCAACATTACCAAAATCATGGTACTAAATTAAACTCCAATGCTTGCCAAAACCCAAGGCATTGTTCTTCGAAGCTTTAATTATTCAGATACGAGCATCATTGCTCATATTTATACAAAAGATTTTGGAACCTTGGCCTATTTGGTTCAGGGAGCCAGGGGAAAACGAGCTAAAAACAAAGCCAATTTTTTTCAGTCATTATCGCTAATTGAAGTTGTTGGTTACAGAAAAGAAAATCAATCACTCGGTAAGGTACGTGAAGTCAAGTTGCTGGAAGTAAGCAATGGCATTCAGGTTAATTTCTACAAAACAACAATTGCTCTTTTTACAGCTGAAGTGCTCTACAAAACACTGAAAGAAGAAGAGCCAAATGTTGCACTTTATGAGTTTTTGCACCAAAGCATTGTATGGCTCAACCATGTTGAAACTGGCTATGCGAATTACCCGTTGTTTCTATTGGCGCAATTGTCTCGATTTTTAGGATTTAAACCAACAGAAGAGGAGGGAAGTGTATTTGATCTGATTGAAGGGCATATGACATCTAAAACACCGCTTCACAAGCATTTTTTAGCAGGAGGTTTGGCTCAGGTATTTGTTAACTTATTTCCTAAAGACATTGAAGCAATCAGTGAATTAAAACTCAATCAGACCAAAAGGCGTATTTTACTTCATGCATTGTTAAATTTTTACCAATTGCATGTGCATGATTTTGGAGAAGTGAAATCGTTAGAAGTTTTGGAGAGTGTGATGGATGATTAACAAGTAATTACCAAAAGACGAATACGTGGAACATAAAACAAAAAAAGCAGCTACATTTTTGTAACTGCTTTTGATTTTTTGCTCCTCAGGTTGGGCTCGAACCAACGACCCTCTGATTAACAGTCAGATGCTCTAACCAACTGAGCTACTGAGGAAGCTTATCCGAAATCGGGCGACAATATTACGACTCTCCATTAAATTAAACAATATATTTGCCGAAAAATATTTTAAAGAATTAAAGCATGAGTTTATTAGTTGTTGGTTCTGTGGCATTTGACGACATAGAAACCCCTTTTGGAAAGTCAGATAAAATTGTTGGAGGAGCCGGAACATACATCGCTTTGGCTGCATCGTACTTTACAGAGAAGCTAGGAATTGTTTCTGTTGTGGGTGATGATTTCCCAAAAGAAATGATCGATTTGATGCACCAAAAGAACATTGAAACAGATGGTCTTCAGGTTAAAGAAGGCGAAAAGTCATTCTTCTGGGCTGGGCGTTATCACAACGATATGAACTCACGCGATACATTGGTTACAGAACTGAATGTTTTAGCAGATTTTGATCCTGTAGTTCCCGAATCGTATAAAAACTGTGAGTTTTTGATGTTGGGAAACCTAACCCCAGCTGTACAAATGCGCGTTATTGAGCAATTGCCTAACCGTCCTAAAATGGTAGTGTTAGACACCATGAACTTTTGGATGGATATTGCATTGGATGAATTGAAAGCAGTACTTAAAAAAGTAGATGTTTTAACCATTAATGACGAAGAAGCCAGACAGCTTTCAGGTGAATATAGTTTGGTAAAAGCAGCGAAGAAAATCATTGAGATGGGACCTCGCTTTTTAGTAATCAAAAAAGGAGAGCATGGAGCATTATTGTTCAATGCAGATAAAGAAGTGTTTTTTGCTCCTGCGCTACCATTAGAAGAAGTTTTTGATCCAACCGGAGCAGGGGATTCTTTTGCCGGTGGTTTTATCGGGTATCTTGCTCATACCAAAGATATTTCATTCGATAACATGAAACGCGCTATTATTTTTGGTTCGGCAATGGCCTCTTTTTGTGTAGAAAAATTTGGAACAGAAAAGTTGCAGAACCTTTCTCAGCAAGAAGTAGATGAGAGAGTACAAGAGTTTATTGATTTGGTTCAGTTCGACATTTCATTGGTGAACGACTAATCAATAAACAAAATAAAACCCATAAAAAAGGAGAGGCTCTAGTGAACCTCTCCTTTTTAATTTCTTTACAAGTGAAGTGTTTTATTCAAACTCAATCAACACTTGATTTTTTTCTACAGCAACACCCGTTTCAACAGTAATTGCTTTTACAACACCTTCAGCTGGAGATTTGATTGTATTTTCCATTTTCATGGCTTCTAATACCAACAAAGAATCTCCGGAAGCAACTTCTTGTCCGGGCTCAACTAAAATATTCAATACCAAACCTGGCATAGGAGCTTTTACCTCTGAAATTTTAACAGTAGCAAGATCTTCAAGACCTAATTGCTCCAACAGTAAATCGAACTTATCTTTAACCTCAAGCGTATACAACCCATTGTTTACCTTAATATCAAAGGTTTTTTCTTTTGGGTTAGAAGCAACAACTTCAAGGTTATAAGAACGATTGTCGTAGATCAAATGGAATGCTCCATCTCTAACTTCGATCATGTCAAGATCGAAATCGGTACCATTGATAGTACCTTTGTTTCCTGAAGCATCGAGAAATTCAACCTCAAATGCTTTGTCTTTTCCTTTTACGCTGTACATGCTAACAAATATAATCACCCTCCGCTTATAATTGCCAACTACCACTAACAACACAATATTTTAGTTTAAAACCAAAGCACTTGTGTGCTCTTGAGAGATGGTTTAAAATTGAACTTTCAAAAAAATGAACATGAAAAACATATTTCCAATAGCACTTGTAACAGCTTCTTTGGCACTTACAAGTTGTAAAACAATGTTTGACAAATCATCGGGAGATGAAGTTGTTGTTGAGCTCGATACACTTGAAGTAGTTGATGAAATGGTAAAACGCCCTGTTTACAGAGCTAGTAATACGCGTAAAGCAGACCTTATTCATACAAAGTTGAACGTAAAGTTTGATTGGGAAAACCAGTATCTAAACGGAAAAGCCAATTTGATACTAAAGCCTTACTTCTACGCTTTATCTGAATTAGATATTGATGCTAAAGGATTTGATATTCATAAAGTTACTTTAGTTGGAGAACAGGAGAAAGAGCTTGATTATGAGTATGATAATAGTCAATTACACATCTCTCTAGATAAAACATATACCAGACAAGATACATTCGAAATTTACATTGAATATACAGCGAAGCCAGAAGAACGCGAAGAAGGGGGGTCAGCTGCTATAATGTCTGACAAAGGGCTTTATTTTATTGATCCTTTGGAAAAAGACGAAACAAAGCCAGAGCAAATTTGGACGCAAGGAGAAACAGAAGCAAGTTCTGGTTGGTTTCCAACTATAGATTCTCCAAATGAACGTATGACGCAAGAGCTGGCCATTACAGTTCAAAACAAATACAACACGCTTTCTAACGGAACGTTGCAATTTTCTACGGAGAATGAAGATGGCACTCGCACAGATTATTGGGCACAAGAAAAACCACATGCGCCTTATCTTGTAATGATGGCTGTTGGTGATTTTGCAGTAGTAAATGATACCTGGAGAGATTCTATGGCTGTAGATTACTATGTAGAGCATGAATACGAAGATGATGCGATGGCCATTTTTGGTGAAACACCTGAAATGATAGAGTTTTTCTCTACTGTTTTAGATTATCCGTATCCATGGGATAAATATTCTCAAATTGTTGTTCGTGATTATGTTTCAGGAGCAATGGAAAACACTTCAGCAGTTATTCATGGAGAGTTTTTACAACGCACAAAACAAGAACTTATCGATGGAGATAATGAAGACATTATCGCACACGAATTGTTCCACCATTGGTTTGGAGATTTAGTGACTTGTGAGTCGTGGTCAAACTTACCTCTTAATGAATCGTTTGCAACGTATGGCGAATACCTGTGGAACGAATACAAACACGGACGCATGGCTGCTGATTATACAGGCTACAATGACCTTCAACAATATTTAGCAGAGTTTGGAACAGGTAAACATGTAGACCTTATCCGCTTTGATTACGATAACCAAGAAGACATGTTTGATGGGCATTCATACCAAAAAGGAGGAAGAGTATTGCACATGCTACGCAAATATGTTGGTGATGAAGCTTTCTTTGCTTCCTTGAGTAAATACTTGAAAGACAATCAATATCAATCTGTTGAAATTCATAACTTACGTTTAGCCTTTGAAGCCGTTACCGGAGAAGATCTAAACTGGTTTTTTAATCAATGGTTTTTGAGCAGCGGTCATCCTGATTTGTTAATTACTTATAGCTATGATGAAACAGCTCAAGAGCAAAAAGTAACCATAGAACAAAAGCAAGACAAAGAAGAGTTTCCGTTGTATAAACTACCAATAGATGTAGACATCTATACAACCAATGGTGTTGAGCGACACAGAATAGTATTGGATAGTTTAAAAGAAACTTTTTCGTTTGATGTAGCTGAAAAACCGACATTGGTAAATGTAGATGCCGAGAAGATGTTACTGGGAACAAAAACCGATTCCAAGTCAACACAAGAATACCTTTATCAATTGAAAAATGCGCCTTTGTTTTTAGATAAACTAGAGGCAATGAAGGCATTAGACAAAGTAATGCTGAATGATTCTACTGCAGCTTCGGCAATGTTTGGGATGCTAACTGCTGATTTTGAACAATTACAATTAGTGGCTTTAGGAAGTTCAAGAAAGATGAAAAAGTACTTCGAAAGCGAGTTAGAAACAATATTGACTGACCTGGTTAAAACTGCAGAGCAGTCTTCTGTAAGAGCAAAAGCTTTAGATAAGTTAACGGAGCTATATGAAGCAGATAGTTATAAAGATTTGCTGGTTCAGAAAATGACTACAGATAGCTCTTTGTTAGTTATAGGTCAGGCTCTTTCTTCTTTATCACAGGTAGATGAGGAAATGGCATTGAAATACGCCAGAGATTTTGAAAAAGATGCTTCAGGAAGTGTTTTAATGACAATTAGTAGCCTGTATGCAAAGTTGGGAGACAATAAAGATGGAGAGTTCTTTGTGAATAACATGAGCAAAGCCAGTGGTTTTTCTAAAATGGCTTTTGTGTCAAACTATGCGGCATACCTAAACAAAGACGGTCGTGATTTAAAAGCCGTAGAAGCTGCAATTCCGGTTTTTGAAAAAGAAATCACAGCAGACGGAATGTGGTACATCAATTATGTTTGTGCACAATCGTTTATGAAAGTGAAAAACAACTACAATTCGAAAGTTGTAACACTAGAGAAAGAAGTTACCAAAGCAGAAAATGATGGTAACCAAAGTGAGGCGCAAATCAAGCAAGATGAATTGATAAGGCTCAAAGGGTTTCTAAGCAAAATGGACGAATCTGTTGCCCGACTTAAAGCAAACGAAAACATAAACGATAGGGTTAAGGCTGTTTTCTAATCAGCCATACCTGTTTCAAATACAGTATCAACTTTTAATTCTGAATGTTCTGCTGCGGCCACTGCAAGTTGGTCGCAGCGTTCATTTTCAGGAATATTTGCATGTCCTTTCACCCAGTGAAAAGTGACCTTGTTTTTAGGGTAAATGCGTAAAAAACGCTGCCAGAGGTCTACATTCTTTTTTCCCTTGAATCCCTTTTTTTGCCAATTGAATAACCACCCTTTTTCAACGGCATCTACAACATATTTTGAGTCGGAATAGATATGAACATCATGCCCTGTTCCTTTTAGCTGTTCAAGAGCAACAATTACCGCTAACAATTCCATGCGGTTGTTGGTCGTCATTCTAAAACCTTCAGCCATTTCTTTACGGTGTTTACCAGACATTAAAACAATGCCATAACCACCATTTCCGGGATTACCTTTTGCAGCCCCGTCTGTGTATATAATAACCTGTGCCAAATTAAAAAGAGATGTATTGTTGAGGATCAACCGGGCTACCGTTTTCCCAAAGTTCAAAGTGTAAGTGTGGTCCTGTTGTTTCTGTTCCGCTGTTGCCCACAATAGCAATTGCCTCACCAGCTTTCACTTGAACACCAGATTTTTTCAATAAAACAGAACAATGCTTGTAAACAGAAATAAGGTTGTTGCCGTGTTGAACTTGAATGATATGGCCATTGTCAGAAGTCCATTCCGATAAAATTACCGTTCCGTCAAGAACAGCTTTGATCGATTCGTTTTCTTTAGCTACAATGTCTACTCCGTAGTGTTTTTTATCAGGGTTAAATTTTGAAGACACTAAGCCTTCAATCGGACTAAAAAAGAAATAAGAGCCAGTAGATTCACGTTTCAATTGACTGTTAATACTGTATTTTTCTTCTTGCTCAATTTCACTGCGAAAAATAGAATCCTCCATGCTTCGCTGAACCTCTACGTTAGCATAATTAATATCGTTGCTTTTGTTGGGTATAATTGTATCGGTAGGAGGTTCTCCCGAAAGCACAGCCTGAATATTGTTAAGATACTGGGAGGTCATTCGCAACTCATTATTTAGCGAATCAGATTTAAAAGATGCGTAAGCAGCTTTTTTCTTCATTTCTAAATCAGCATATCCGGGAATGTATTCGCGCAAAGGTGTAAACGCTATAATGCTTATAGTTAGCGCAATAAGCGAAACTACTGTAAGCCCCCCCCATGTAAATACATTCATTGGAGTTAAGCGAAGAGAAACCCTTTCTTCAAAAGTGTCATCATTTAAAATCACTAAGCGATAGTGATTTTTTAACTTCTTGTAAATTTTTTTTTTGTCCTTTTGAATATCCTTCGGCATAGCTGAAATCTACTTCATGCAAATATCGAAAAATCATGGTGCAAAAAGCAGTGCAAAGATTTCTTTCATATAGCCAACCAAAAATTAAAATAATTTTGTGGCTTTTGAGTTAACAGAACCGAAATTAGCGGTAGAATAAATTCATACGATTGAAAAATTCACTCTCATACCTTTTTGTAATTGTGTTTCTCATTGGAGCGATGGTACTCACCAATTCCTGTTCAACAGAAAAAACGGGTTGGGCGCACCGTACTTACCACAATACAACATCGCACTATAACGGATACTTTAATGCAAAAGAGTTGGTTCGCTTAAAAGTGAAAGAACTCAATGAAAAGCCCGAAGACTTTAATGTTCTGTTGCCAGTATTCAAATATCCTACTGATGAAGACCTTCAAAGTGTCACTCCAGACATGTCTAAAGCAATTGAAAAATGTACGCGAGTAATCAGTAAACATTCCATTGAGAAAAAAGGGGAACAATATGTTAAATGGATAGACGACACCTATTTTTTGATGGGAAGAGCCCATTTCTACAAAAAAGAATACCCAAAGGCGAAAGAGATGTTTACCTACGTCTCTAAGAAATTCAAAGAAGAAGAAATCCATTACGATGCGTTAGTCTGGTTAGCGAAAACCTACATTGAAGAAAAAAACTACTCAAAAGCAGAACGTATACTGAGGCTGGCAGAAGGTGAACCGGCATTTCCGGAAAGGCTGAAAGCAGAAATGCATAAAACATATGCCGACTTATTTATTCGTCAGGAAAATTATCAATTAGCGATATCTGACTTAAAAGCAGCAATTGATCTAACGAAGAAGAAAAAGAAAAAAGCCAGGCTTGTATACATCTTAGCGCAGCTATATCAAAAATCTGGAGAGCGCGGAATGGCTTCTGATGCATTTGCTCAGGTTGTAGAGCTTAACCCTGATTATGACATGGAATTTTATGCTAAAATTCAGCGTGCATTATCATTTTCTCAAGACTGGGGTGGAAAAGAAGAAATTAGAGCAGAGCTATTAAAAATGCTCAAAGACGATAAAAACATTGAGTTTAGAGATCAGATTTATTATGCCTTGGCAGAGCTCGAAATGGCAGATGAAAATGAAGAAGAGGCGATAGATTATTATCGTCAGTCAACCAAAGCTAGCGTATCAAACGATCATCAAAAAGGACTTTCTTTTTACAAATTAGGAAACATCTTTTTTGAAAAACCCGAATACAATTACGCCCAAACATATTACGATAGCGCAGTAACATTTTTGCGTACAGACTTTGAAGGGTATGATGATTTGATGAAGCTTAGTAATAATCTAAATGATCTTATTGCTCAGTTAGAAACCATTGAAAGGCAAGACAGCCTTCAAAAAGTGGCTAAAATGCCTGAAAGTGCCAGAATGGAACTGATAGAAGATTTGATTTATCAACGCCAGCTTGAAGAAGAAGAAAAGCAACTTCAAATGGAAAATCAAATGGCATTTAATCAGAACCAAACGACTACAACCACTTTAACTCCGGGTTCTGGTAATGGTTCAGATTGGTATTTTGACAATCCTACTGCAGCCGGATTTGGAGCTGCAGAGTTTAAGAAAAACTGGGGTACTCGTAAAAATGAAGATAACTGGAGAAGGTCAAATAAAACTCAAGTAACCGTTCAAAATGATGAAGGTCAGGGTGAAGAAGATCTAGGTTTCTTTGTTGATGAAAACGGAGATACTATTCAGGTTACCAATGACTGGAAAGACCCTAATTATTACTTAAAAGATCTTCCGCTTACAGAAGATGCTGTAATTCGTTCAGACAGTTTAATTGTTGAAGCTTATTACAAGCTCGGAATTATTTACAAAGAGAAATTGAGTGATTCGCCCAAGTCAATAGAATCACTGGAAGCATTAAACAAACGCTTTGATGAGCATAAATACATTCCTGTTATTTACTACAGGTTGTACAGGTTACACGATGAACTATCGCATTATACAGAAGCAGAGTATTATAAAAATCTTATTCTTAATCAGTATCCTCAATCTGACTATGCCAAAGTAATACGCGACCCTGAATCTTTGAAAGAAGACAATATGTTGGAGATAGCAGCAGCAGGGTATTACAACAGGATATACAATAACTATTACCGTAGAGGTTATTACAGCCAAACGGTAACTAGTGCAGATGAAGGAATCGTAAAATACAAAGGCACCACAATTGAACCAAAGCTAGAATATATTCGAGCAATGTCAATTGGTCAAGATCAGGGCAAAGCTGCAATGGTTCAAGAGTTAAAAGCACTAGCCGAAAAATACAAAGGGCATCCCATTGGACAAAAAGCAGAAGAAACGCTGGCGACTCTTGAGGAGCTTGAAAAACGAGAAGCACAGGAACAGGTTGAGGCACAACAGCAAAAAGAAGAAACCAAACCTGAGTCTCCTTATAAATTTGAACCGGCCTCTCAGCATAACTACATTGTATTGGTTCCTTCTAAAAAGCTGAGTAGTAATAATGCTCAGGTAGCCATTTCAAATTTCAACCGAGCAAGCTTTAAAACGAAAAACCTTCAGGTGTCATCTGTTTTGTTTACCAGTGATACAACAATGATAACCATCAAGTCTTTTGAAACGGCAGCTGATATCAAGAGCTACACCAGAGCATTTGAAAATGATAAAATTAAACTGGCACAAATCCATGCTAGTGGAGCGCCCATCTTTGCAATATCATTAAACAACTATGCCGTATTGTATCAAAGAAAGAATGTTAAGGAGTATCTTGACTTTTACAATGAGCATTATAAGAAATAAGTTGATTTTCTTGTAGTTGGTTTTCATGTTATATTTGTGCGTTTAAAGAAGAGAAAGACAAATGTTCAATAAATCAAAGAATACTATGGCCAGAGCAAATGAAGCCGATACCGGACTTAGAAATCACATTGCACAAGGAACAAAAATCCAAGGAGATGTTGTTACCGAAGGTGATTTAAGAATAGATGGTGAGCTTCAGGGAAGCATTGATTGTAAAGGGAAGTTGGTAATTGGCAATACCGGAGCAATCAAAGGAGAGGTAAAGTGTCAGAATGCTAATTTGGCGGGTAGTATAGAAGGCACTTGTGTAGTAACAGAAATGATTACTGTTCAATCAACTGGTAAGTTCTCTGGTGAGCTCGTATATGGCAAAATGTCTGTAGAGCCAGGGGCACAGCTTGAAGGTACGTTTAATATTGCCGGTAAGCTAAAAGACATGAAGCATGGCCGATCAGAAGCCTCAGAACAACGAAAAGAAAAAACAGCTTAATACTTTAGCACGTTTTGCAGGTGTTGGCTTTCAAATGTTAGCCATCATTGGTCTTGGAACATGGTTCGGAATATGGCTTGATGGCGATAATGCCGATTTTCCTTTATATGCGCTAATATTTTCTCTTCTCTCCGTATTTATAGCACTTTATCTGGTAATTCGGGAAGTTATCCAAAACAGCAAATGAACCCCACATTTCGTTTTTCGCTAGTTACTATAGCAGCAACAATAATATTTTACCTCATTCACTATAGTTTGTTCTTATTTGGCGTTGATGCAGGCTTGACTCAAAAGCTATTGCTCGAAACGCATTTATTCATAGGAATGCTTACGCTTATTGTATTGACAATTTTGTCGCTTTTATTGCAAAAGCATTTCAACTTCGTAGGGTTTGCCTTTTTAGGCTCCATAGTTGTTAAAATGATGATCGTTTCCTTTTACTTTTACGTAAAAATGAAGGTAGATGATCCTCCGGCAGAATACATCTTCATCCTCCAGTTTTTTGTAGCCTATTTCGCCTATCTCGCTGTAGAAACGGTATTGGTCTTTCAAGAGCTTTCTAAAAAGTCTTGAAAATCAGTTGATTTGATGAGTTATGAACACCTGTGAAAAACTCACATTTAAAACTTGTCAGAATCATTATTTATCTAAATTTGCAGCGATTTTTTGAGGGAACAATCCCGGAAATAGACTTAACATGCAGCAATTGAGAAGCTTGACTTTGAAAGCGATTACGTTGACAATCGCGTTAGCCTTTACCGGAATTAGTAGTGTAAGTGCTTCAAACCCACAACATGGGGAAGAACATGAAGTTACTGAAGAGCACCATGACGCTCACGCTCACGAAGCAGAAAAAGCGGAATTTAACGCCAAAGACATGATTTTGCATCACATTCAGGATGCACACGATTGGCACTTCTTTGATATCCCTCAGGGAGACGGCACCTCTAAGCCGGTTAGTCTTCCTTTACCTGTTATTCTAATCTACAATGGTCAGTTTGATGTGTTCTTATCATCAGAATTTCATCATGGTCATTCACCGGTAACACGTGGAGATGTTACTTACGTTTTACACCACAATGAAATTTATGTGGCGAATGAACACGGTGAACTTGATTTGGATGAAGCACATCATGCAACAAACGAAAAACCATTGGATTTTTCAATAACGAAGAACGTTACTTCTATGCTTATCACTATGGTGATCTTGTTTTTGTTGTTTAGCACTGCTGCTAAATCATACAAGAAAAACAATGGTGTTCCTAAAGGTATAGCAGGCTTTCTTGAGCCACTGATCCTTTTTGTTCGCGATGATATTGCTAAACCAAACATTGGTGAGAAGAAATACAAGCGCTATATGCCATACTTGCTAACAGTATTCTTCTTTATATGGATCAATAACCTGTTTGGTTTGATTCCTGTTTTAGCACCGAACTTAACGGGTAATATAGCCGTAACATTAGTATTGGCTTTAATGACTTTGTTAATCACTTACTTTTCTGGTAATAAAGATTACTGGGGACATATTTTTTGGATGCCAGGTGTGCCAACGCCCATCCGTTTTATCTTAGCTCCTATTGAATTGATTGGTACATTAACTAAGCCATTTGCCTTAATGGTTCGTTTGTTTGCGAACATTACTGCAGGTCACATTTTGATCTTAAGCTTAGTGTCTATCATTTTCGTGTTAAAATCAGTTGCAATGTCAGGACTTTCAATTCCTTTTATGGTATTTATGAATACATTGGAATTGTTGGTTGCAGCGTTGCAAGCTTATATCTTTACACTACTATCTGCACTGTTTATAGGTATGGCAGTAGAAGAACACGATCATCACTAATAAATTTGGAATTGTTTAATCTCTATAAATTCAAGTAAAATGACTGGTACATTAGCAGCAATTGGAGTTGGTATGTCAGTAATCGGTGCAGGAATCGGAATCGGTCGCATCGGTGGAACTGCAACTGAATCTATGGCAAGACAACCTGAAGCAGCAGGTAAAATTCAAACAGCAATGATTATCGCTGCGGCACTTATTGAAGGTGTTGCTCTTTTCGGTGTTGTTGCATCTGCATTCTTCCAAGGATAAGAAGAAACTTAAAGAGAATAATCAGGATACCTGTAGCGATTGGCTACAGGACCTGATTTGTAAAAAAGAACACAAAAAGATTAAGATACATGGAATTAGTTACTCCCGATTTAGGTTTAGCAGTTTGGACAACACTCGCTTTTTTAATCTTGTTGGTTTTACTTAGAAAGTTTGCCTGGGGACCAATTTTAGGTGCCGTAAAGGATAGAGAAGAATCAATTGAAAAAGCATTATCAGCAGCAGAAGAAGCTAAAAAAGAAATGGCTGCCCTTCATGCTTCAAACGAAGCTTTATTGAAAGAAGCTCGTGAAGAAAGAGATAAGTTGTTAGCAGAAGCTCGTGATACTAAAGATCAGATTGTTGCTGAAGCAAAAACATCAGCAAAAGCAGAGGCTGAAAAAATCATGAAGCAAGCTAATGAAGCTATCGAATTAGAAAAGAAAGCTGCTTTAACTGAGATCAAAAATCAAGTAGCTGTACTTTCTCTTGAAATTGCTGAGAAAGTAGTGAAAGAACAGTTATCTTCAGACGACAAACAAAAAGCGCTAGTTGACAAACTCATCGATGAGGTAAAATTGAACTAAGAGATGAAAATCAATAAAACAGCGGCCAGATATTCAAAAGCACTTCTTGGATTATCTATCGAGAAAAACAATCTCGAAGATGTGTTCAAAGACATGACTTTGATTGTAGATACAGCAAAAGAATCAAAAGACTTGAGTCTTCTATTGGAGAGTAAAGTCATCAAAGCTGACGACAAATCGGCAGTGCTGGATAAAGTTTTTGGAAGTCACATTTCAGAAATTTCTTCTCGTTTTATTAAGATCATTGTGAATCATGGAAGAGAAGATATTTTAGTGCCTATTGCTGAAGCTTTTATTCATCAATACAAACAGCACAAAGGAATTGTTTCTGCTGAAGTAACAACAGCAGTAGCTCTTAGCAATGAAGAACGCGAAAATATCAAAGGCATCGTAACCCAAATGCAACAAGGTACAGTTGAATTAACGGAAAAAATAAATCCTGAAATTGTAGGAGGTATGATTATCCGTGTTGGAGATAAACAAATTGATGCCAGCGTTAGCAGACGTTTGGAAACATTGAAGAGAGAACTTATTAATAAATCATACGAAGCACAAATTTAATTTGAGACCGGGGCTACCCGGTTGATTGACTAAATACTTTAGAAAAATGGCAGACGTAAAACCAGGCGAAGTTTCTGCAATCTTAAGAGAGCAGTTATCCGGATTCAAATCGGAAGCCGAACTAGAAGAAGTTGGATCAGTTCTTCAAGTAGGTGACGGTATCGCTCGTATTTACGGGTTAAACAGTGTTCAATCAGGTGAGTTGATTGAATTCGAGACAGGTTTAAGAGGTATCGTACTTAACCTTGAAGAAGACAACGTAGGGGCTGTACTTTTAGGTCCGGCAAAAGGTATCGTTGAAGGTTCAACTGTAAAAAGAACAAAACAAATCGCATCTGTAAAAGTAGGTGACGGTGTTGTTGGTCGTGTAGTTGATACTTTGGGTAACCCTATCGATGGTAAAGGTCCGATTGAAGGTGAATTGTTTGAAATGCCAATCGAGCGTAAAGCTCCTGGTGTAATTTATCGTCAGCCGGTAAATGAACCACTTCAAACAGGTATCAAAGCAATTGACTCGATGATTCCTGTAGGTCGTGGACAACGTGAGTTGATTATTGGTGATCGTCAAACAGGGAAAACATCTGTTGCGATTGATACGATCATCAACCAAAAAGAATTTTACGAAAGAGGCGAGCCTGTTTTCTGTATCTATGTAGCAGTAGGTCAAAAAGGATCTACAGTTGCTGGTATCGTTAAAACGCTAGAGGATGCAGGTGCAATGGATTATACTGTTGTTGTTGCATCAAACGCATCAGATCCTGCACCAATGCAATTCTATGCTCCGTTTACAGGTGCTGCAATTGGTGAATATTTCCGAGATACTGGTCGTCCGGCATTGATCGTTTATGATGATCTTTCTAAGCAAGCTGTTGCTTACCGTGAGGTATCACTTCTATTGAGACGTCCTCCAGGTCGTGAGGCATATCCAGGTGATGTATTCTTCCTTCACTCACGTTTATTAGAGCGTGCTGCGAAAGTGAATGCTTCTGATGAGATTGCTGCACAAATGAATGATCTTCCTGATTCTTTGAAAGGAAAAGTTAAAGGTGGTGGTTCATTAACTGCACTTCCAATTATTGAAACTCAAGCGGGCGACGTTTCTGCATACATTCCAACCAACGTAATTTCGATTACTGATGGTCAGATTTTCTTGGAAGCTAACTTATTTAATGCTGGTGTTCGTCCTGCCATTAACGTTGGTATCTCTGTATCACGTGTAGGAGGTTCAGCTCAGATTAAATCAATGAAAAAAGTTGCTGGTACATTAAAGCTTGATCAAGCGCAGTACCGTGAACTTGAAGCTTTCGCGAAATTCGGTTCTGACCTTGATGCTGCAACGAAAGCAGTATTGGAAAAAGGTGCACGTAACGTTGAAATCTTAAAGCAACCACAAAACTCGCCATTGGCTGTTGAAGAGCAAATTGCGATTATTTACTGTGGTACTAAAGGGTTGCTTCAAAAGGTTCCTGTTAACCAAGTAAGAGCATTCGAAAAAGAATACCTTGACTTGTTGAAAGCTCAGCATAGAGATACGCTTGATACGCTTAAAGCAGGAAAATTGACAGATGAAGTAACTAGCACACTAGAGAAAGTTTGTGCTGATTTAGCATCGAAATATTAAATTTTTAAGCCCTCCTTCAATGGAGGGCATTTCTTCGGTAAAACCGTTTAGAAGATGCCAAACTTAAAAGAGGTTCGAAATAGAATTACGTCCGTAAACTCCACAAGGCAGATTACATCTGCTATGAAGATGGTTTCGGCAGCAAAATTGAAGAAGGCTCAGGATGCCATCACACAAATGCGTCCTTATGCAGAAAAACTTTCTGAAATTTTGTCAAACCTTTCAACTACACTTGATGCGTCTGAAGGTGTTTATGCAGCTCAACGCGATGAGAAAAAAGTGTTGATTGTAGCTGTAACATCTAACCGTGGTTTGTGCGGAGCTTTCAATGCAAACATTAATAAGTCTATTCTTAAAGCGATTAATGGTGAGTTTGCTGGTAAAGAAGTAGATGTTTTGTCTGTTGGTAAAAAAGCGTTTGATGTTTTCAAAAAGACTGAAAACCTTATTAGCAACGATAACTTGCAACAACACTACAACGAAATATTTGATCAACTTGATTTTGAACACGCAGCTGAAATCGCTCAGCAAATCATGGATTCTTATGCCAATGAGGATTATGATAGAGTTGTAGTGGTTTACAACAAGTTTAAAAATGCTGCAGTTCAGGAAGTGATGTTTGAACAATTCCTTCCAATTGTTCCTCCTTCAGAAGAAGAGGCTTCAACATCAGAAGTTGATTATTTATTTGAGCCAAGCAGACAAGAAATTTTGGATTCAATCATCCCAAAATCATTGAAAACACAGTTCTATAAAGCATTGTTAGATTCTTATGCTTCAGAACACGGAGCAAGAATGACAGCAATGCACAAAGCAACTGACAATGCAGGTGAATTGTTGAAAGAACTTAAATTGAGTTACAACAAGGCACGTCAGGCGGCAATTACCAATGAAATTCTTGAAATTGTTAGTGGTGCAGAAGCACTTAATGGCTAAGCATTACTTCAACATAAATCATTCTCAAAACCCGATGTTCGCAAGACATCGGGTTTTTTATTATTCGCGCACGAAATTTGATACCTTTCCTTCGTGAAGCGCACATTCTCATCTATTGGCCGAGGGTTAGGGCTAGGAGTTCGTATTTACCTCTCCATGATTACCCTCATCTTAATTGCTCTTATTGTAAGTGGAATAACTACAATTATTCACTTTAAGCGTCAGAATGATCGTATGCAATTGGAGCGGTTACAGCAAAAAGAGCACAGCATTATGTTAGCACTCAACTACTACATTATTGAAAATAATATTGAGTCAGTTAATGCTAAGCTTGAAAATAAAGTACAAGAACTATCAGACATTAACTTATTAGATCTCAATGTCTTCGATACGCATGGTCAGCTTTTGGGATCAACTAATATGGAAATCTTTGAGAATGAAGGCCGGCCATTATTACTACCGGACTCAGTCATTCACCAGTTGAATACTGCAGAAGACCGTTTGGTTATTCGTGAAGAAATTAAGGATCTCGAATACTTATCAACCTATTTTTACCTTGTTAGCCCTGAGAATAAAAACATTGCTATTGTTAACCTACCATATTTAAAATCAGAAGAACAGTCACAACGTGATTTATTGCGTTTTTTAGGAACATTGGGGCAGATCTATGTTTTGCTGTTTTTAGGAGCAGCCTTACTGGCTTATTTTCTTTCAAGCTACATCACCAAATCATTGTCTACAATTCGTAAAAAGCTAGAATCCTTTCGCATTAACGCGCAAAACGAAAAGTTAGAGTGGAACAGTCACGATGAAATAGGTGCTTTGGTCAATACTTATAACCTTATGGTGGATGAGTTGGAGCAGAGTGCCGAAAAGTTAGCAAAGAGTGAGCGCGAAATGGCATGGAAAGAGATGGCGAAACAAGTTGCACATGAGATTAAAAATCCGCTAACTCCAATGCGGCTGAGCATTCAACATTTGCAACGGAAGCTGAAAGACCGTCCTGAAGAGGCAGATGAAATCATGAAACGTTTTAGCAACACCATGCTAGAGCAAATTGATACGCTTTCTCGAATAGCAACTGAGTTCTCCAATTTTGCGAAGATGCCTAAGGCGAAGTTGGAGCCGCTCAACATTGTAGGAATTGTTGAATCAGTTCAGGAACTCTACACCTCAGAATATGAAGGAACAATCAATATTCAGTTGGAAAACCAATTGGGGAAACATCAACTAATTTATGCAGACAAAGAACAAATGCTTCGGGTTTTTGGGAATTTGGTAAAAAATGCCATTCAAGCGTTTTCAGCGCCTGAAAGTGGTAAAATAATAATTTCCCTGCGCGAACAAGAAAATCGCATTATAGCAGCCATAAAAGACAATGGGAAGGGTATTTCAGCTGAAACAATTGACAA
>CERC01134313.1_pt1 | contig 17353 bp, 17 predicted proteins | sample 530921 | NCBI WGS metagenome assembly CERC01 (sample SAMEA2621099, study PRJEB7988) | marine metagenome | isolation source: saline water (ENVO:00002010), including
TTTTTATCGTGTTTAAGGTATTTTACACAAAATGAGGTGTCTAATCCACCGCTAAATGCTAAAACTACTTTATTGCTCATCTTTACTAATATCTTGAGTGAATGACTTTATTCTTTGTCTTCTTTTGTTGATTTTAACGCCAGCTTTAAGCCGGGGACATTCTCCAGTTTACGTTGTATACGAAGCCTGCGGAGTTTCATGAACCGACCGAAGCTTTCCCATGCTTTGTCGTTTTCATGTAAATCAGGGGCTTTGTCAGCTTTCTTTTCAGGGACTTTGCTCAAGTCGCAAACCATTCCTGTGCATAAACACATGGTGCGGTTAGTACGCTTGAGAATGTCGAAGTTTACACAGCTTTGACAGCCTTTCCAAAAGGCCTCGTCTTGTGTTAGTTCAGAAAAAGTAACGGGCTTGTAACCTAAATCAGAGTTGATTTTCATCACAGCTAAACTGGTAGTAATACCAAATAATTTAGCCTCAGGAAACATCTTTTTTGATAAATCGAAGGTTGCTCGTTTAATGTCTCTTGCTAGACCAGTGTTGCGGTAATCAGGATTTACAATCAAACCAGAGTTGGCAACATATTTTTTTTCGCCCCAGCTTTCGATGTAGCAAAATCCTACAACAGTTTCATTGTCAAGAGCGATTACGGCTTTCCCTTCTGTCATTTTCTTGCGCACGTATTCTGGCTCTCGCTTGGCAATTCCGGTTCCGCGAATCTTAGCAGCGTCCTCCATCATCTGGCAGATGGTTTCAGCGTATGTGTGATGACTATCGTTAGCCACTTTTACAATGACTTGCATTTATGCAGTTGATTTATTGGTTGTTAAGAATGTGATGAGAAAAATTTGTCCGAGGGAATACGAAGTGCGTAACTCCGCAATAATATAATTTACGCCCTGGGGCGTCTGCTGAATCTGCATCGCGGGCAATGAGGAAGTGCATGCATACTGGGAGTATGAATGTCCATGCTGGTTTGACGATATGTTGGTGCAGAATAAAGCATTGATTGCAAAATCGGTAGCAAATGTAATAGATCATTTTAAAAAACACCTTAAACCGTATAAAATTATCAATTATTTAAAGTTGAGCAGGTGTTAATTAAAGTTGTTGAATTGAAAGGTGAGTGAGTACTCATCTTTTAAATGGGTGATCGTGAAAATAATTAGAAAATATTTTCTAATTTCTAATATTTATCTATCTTGGAATCCTGTAAGCGAGAACTCACTAGTTGTTAATGTCTTACAAATTGACTTTGGTTGAATTAACTTAATACCTTTTTTATTATGGCAAACGTCTTATGGCTTCAAGGAGGCGCATGTAGTGGAAACACGATGTCGTTTCTAAATGCTGAAGAGCCAACAGTTGTTGAATTGGTTACCGATTTTGGCATTAATATATTGTGGCACCCTTCCATTGGTTTAGAAATAGGTGAACAAGTGTCTGACTTACTTGCTGATATTATGAACGGCAAAATCAAGTTGGACATTTTTGTATATGAAGGATCCATTATTCAAGGGCCTAACAATACAGGAACGATGAACTACTTTGCTGATCGTCCGATGATGGATTGGGTTCGTGAGTTAGCAAGTGTAGCTGAGTTTACAGTTGCTATTGGCGATTGTGCTACTTGGGGAGGTATTCCTGCTGTTGCTCCAAATCCGAGTGAATCTACAGGAATGCAATTCTTGAGAAAAGATAAAGGCGGATTCTTAGGAGCAGATTATGTCAGTAAAGGCGGATTACCTGTTATCAATATTCCTGGATGTCCAGCTCACCCAGATTGGGTTACTCAAATATTGGTAGCGATAGCTACAGGAAGAATTGGAGATGTTGTGATTGATCAATATCACCGTCCGAAAACATTCTTCACTGATTTTGTACAGAGTGGATGTACACGCGTAAGAAACTTTGTTCAGAAAGAAGATGGACACTTTGGGAAACGAGGTGGTTGCTTATTCTATGAAGTAGGGTGTAGAGGGCCTATGACTCGTGCAAGTTGTAATAACATCTTGTGGAACCGTCATTCGAGTAAAACACGTGCTGGTCACCCTTGTTTGGGTTGTACAGAGCCAGGCTTCCCTCACAATGACTTGAAAAAAGGAAGTGTGCTTAAAACCATGAAGTATTTAGGTGTTTTCCCGAAAGAAGTTCCAAGTGGTGAGAGCAAACTAATGTATTACGTGAAAGCCGGTGTTGGTAAAATCACGCCAAGTAACCCTGAATTATTAGAAACTTCCAAATAAGACTAGATACTAATGGCAACTAAAGAATTAAATATTTCACCTGTAGGTCGTGTAGAAGGCGATTTGGATGTGAAAGTATATATGGAAAATGGTGTGGTAACGAAAGCCCACACGCAGGCGGCAATGTTCCGTGGTTTTGAAAAAATTATGGAGGGGAAAGATCCTCAATCAGGATTGATTGTAACTCCTCGTATTTGTGGTATTTGCGGTGGTTCTCACTTGTATTCAGCTTCATCGGCTTTAGATACAGCTTGGGGAACAACACTAACGCCAAATGCACTTTTACTAAGAGCAATTGGTCAAGCAACAGAGACTATTCAAAGTATTCCGCGTTGGTTTTATGCGATTTTCGCTACGGATATGGCTAACAAGAAGTTTGCAAGCAAGCCACTTTATCAAGAAGTGGTGAAACGCTTTGCGGCTTATTCGGGTACTTCTTTCCAAAAAGGATTGACAGCTTCTGGGCGACCAGTTGAGGTTTACGCTTTGTTTGGTGGTCAATGGCCGCACTCAAGTTATATGGTGCCTGGTGGTGTAATGTGTGCACCAACATTGAAAGATGTTACGCGTGCATATTCAATCATGAATCAATTCAAAAACGATTGGTTAGAGCCAATCTGGTTGGGTTGTTCCATTGAGCGTTACCTGAAAATCCAGTCTTGGGATGATCTAATGGAATGGGTTGAAGAAAATGAGTCGCAAAAGAACAGCGATTTAGGTTTATTCATCCGCGCAGCATTAGAGTTTGGTTTAGATAAATTTGGACAAGGTGTGGGTAAATTCATTGCTTATGGAACATACTTGCACAAAGACTTATACAACAAGCCAACTATTGATGGTAGAAACGATGCATTGATTAGTTCAAGTGGTTTCTTCGATGGGAAAAACTATCACAAGTTCGATCACAAACAAATCTTTGAACACGTAGATCGTGCTTGGTATGAGAATCATGCTCCAGCTCATCCTTGGGATGAGCCGCTTCCAACGCCAATGCTGTCTCAAAACTTAGAGCATACAGACTTCAACGGAAAATATACTTGGTCAAAAGCACCGCGATACAATGGTTATGCTGCTGAAGCAGGTCCTTTATCACGTGTGATTATGAATGCCAATCCAAACAACTTAGATCATCAAATTAAAGATCCATTGTTTGGAGATATCATGCAAAAAATGGGGCCAAGTGTGTTTACGAGAACATTAGCTCGTGTTCACGAAGCGCCTAGATTGTATGAATACATCAACCAATGGTTAGGTGAAATCAACCTTGATGGTGAGTTTTACATTAAGCCAGAAGAAAAAGATGGCAAAGGTTTCGGTGCAACTGAAGCTGCTCGTGGAGCATTGGCGCATTGGATTGAAATTGAAGGTGGTGTTATTAAAAACTACCAAGTTATTGCGCCAACTACATGGAATGTTGGTCCTAACGATCAAGAAGGAAAATCTGGTCCAATTGAAGCTGCATTGGAAGGAACTGAAATTGAAGATCCACATGATCCAGTTGAGGTTGGTATGGTAGCTCGTTCATTCGATAGCTGTTTGGTTTGTACGGTTCACGCACATGATCAAAAGTCTGGAGAAGAGCTGGCTAAATTTAAATTGTAAATTGTTGATAATCTCGAATAGATAGCCTGTGACTTCGGTTACGGGCTTTTTTATCTGTATGAAAAAAACAGCAGTAATGGGATTTGGAAATCCCGTAAGAAGTGATGATGCCATTGGTATCTATGTGATTGAGGAACTGCAAAAAACAAAAGATCAATTTGAAGAAGTTACCTTTTTTGATATGGGTACTTCAGCTTTTGAAGTTCTGTTCAACCTCCAAGGTCATGAACGCATAATCATTGTAGATGCGGTAATCAACACAGGCGAAAAACCAGGTGCTTTATACAAAGTTCCAGCTCGTGAAGTTATGGGGCAGATTGTTGATGATCCGATGGTGTTTTTACACAGCTTAAAATGGGATCAGGCATTGTCTTATGCCAAGAAAATCATGGGTGACTCTTTTCCCGATGACATCTCCGTTTTTCTGATTGCGGTTGACAATACACGCTTAGAATTGGAATTGTCTGATGAGGTAAAAGTAGCTGGTGATAAAGCAGTTCAACACATTTTGGATGAACTAAAAGAAAATACGCGTGTCACAAGTTAAACTCAAATCATCGCACTTGGTGGTAGATCCTGAAGTAATTCGAGCTGTTGGAAATGAAGACCGATTCGTTTTTGCAACATACGATGAAGCTCAAAAGCGATTACTACTCTCCAAACGCGAAAATGATTGGTTTACCAAATTGCATAAAACCTCTGAACTGATGTTGAAAGACCGAGACATTCATGGTACCAAAAGCATTTCTGTTCGCGAGATATTGTTGGATAATAATATCGATGAATCAGATCGTGAATTAGCATTTGAATTGGATACCGATCGCGGTTTTTTGAAGATACAGTTCTAAAATCTGTACTATGCTTAGAATCTACGCAAAAGACCATATAGAAGAGATACAAGCTTTCATCAATACAGCTGATGGAGTTAAAGATGTGGTGGAATTGAAAACCGAATTCCCATCAACTTTAACCGGAATGTATGTAAAGGTGGAAGGAGATAATATTGAATTTCCATTACCGTGGGATGGATTGGAACCTCCGGTTGTAGTAGGGGACTTTTCTTTTTCTGAAGATCATTTGGCTGCTGCCATTTTGCTAAAGTTGGGGCATTACGAAGCGGTGGCCAATTACGCTGATGATCCTTTAATTCTAGAAAAAGCCGCTGCATTTCAGAGTTTCACTTCTGGGGTGAACTTATTACAATCGGGGAAAGCCGAAAATGAATCAGATCTTGTAAACCGATTTTTAGTATCGCAGTATCTGCAACCGGAGGACTTTCAATCTGTTGTCAATAATTATCAGCAATTAGCTGATAGGGTTCATGGAAAAGAGCTTAAAGCATTTTTAATGAAGCATGTTGCTGTTTTTGCAATAGATGCTCGTGAGATGGAGTTTGCTCATCAATTGTTACAAGAAGCTATGCAGTTGGTAGATGATCATAAATCTGCTTTGTTCAGCATACGCTATGATTGGATCAACCTTGAAATGGAAGATTTATCGGTTGCTAAAATCAATGATAAATTCGATGATTTAAAAGATTTGATCACAGAAACCATGAACTATTATGAGTCTTGTGGTCATGAGATTTACGTGGCAAATTTATTGGTTCAAGCTTCTGAAATTGCCAACATCTCTAACAGTTATGCTGAATCATTGGGATACATCAATCGAGCTGTTCAGATTTTCGAAAATGAGGATTTACCTGAGTTTTTAGGTCAGGCATTCTTGCGAAAAGCTACACTCTTGCAAACTTGGGCTCAGAATGGAAATCCACAGTTTTTTAAACCAGCATTATCCACTTATCAAGAAGCGTTGAAGTATTTCCGCAAAGATCAATATCCACATGTGTATGCAGATATTCATCACAACTTGGCGGTGATTTATGCTGAAATGCCCATTGAGGAGAATAAAAAAGGCATGATGGCGGCTTATTCGGCTAGTTCATTTAACGAGTGTTTGGAGTTCTACAACAAACAAGATTATCCGTATGAATATGCCATGGTGGCAAATAATTATGCCAGTGCATTGATGAAATATCCACCAGCTAAACAAGGCGATAATGTTGAGTCAGCTGTGTATTATTTCAACGAGGCATTGTTTGTTCGAACAGCTGAGAACTATCCGTACGAACGAGTGCGAACGATTCTGAATTATTTGGAATCGTGTTGGCAAGCTGATAACATCAATGAAATCATGGAAAAAGCGCGCTACAACGATATGGTAGCCAAGGCTCGTGAAGTGAAATCATTGACGAATGATCCTGATTTATTGGCTCAAGCCGAAGAGCATTTAGAATACTTGAAACAACTGAGTGTAACCCTTTTGAAAAACTAGTTATGCACGAAATTTCGCTTGTTCGCAACATCTTTAATACGCTTGAAGATGAGTTTTCAAAAGAAGATTTAGATCGATTAACTGGAATCGATTTGAAAGTGGGTTTATTGGCCAATGTTGAGCCAACACTCATGCAAAATGCATTTGAAGCGGTTACTGAAACAGAAAACAAGTTTTTGAATGCCAAGCTTTCCATCAATGTGGTTCCTATTCTAGTTGAATGTCCACTTTGTGGCGATGTAGCTGAGGTGAAGAACTACCTTTTTCAATGTGGAAATGGCCATCCTACTAACAATGTTATACAAGGTGAGGAATTACTTATCGAAAGGGTGCATTTTCAGGAAGATTGAGATTAGAAAGTGTTTTCTAGCCAATCTGAAATCATTACCTTTCTTAAAGAAATAAAGAATTATGTCAGTAGAAAAATCATCCAAAGCAGCACGTGGAACCGTACAGTGCGATAATTCTAGTTTTAGTTTGTTGAAAGCCAACGATTTTATGGCTGAAAACATTCGCAAAACAGTTAAAGAAAAGAACATCCTTTTAATCAATATCACTTCATCAGCAGGTAGCGGAAAAACTACCTTAATGCAAGAAACAGCCAAACGCCTTAAAGATAAACTCAAGATGAAAGTCTTGGTTGGCGATTTAGAAACCGAGCGTGATGCTGATCGAATCAAAGAAGCTGGAGTAGAGGCATTACAGATTGTTACTGGTGGAATTTGTCACTTAGAAGCTCAAATGGTTTGGCAAGCCATGGATCAAATCGATTTAGAAGGTGTAGATCTTTTGTTTGTAGAAAATGTAGGGAATTTGGTTTGCCCAGCAAGTTTCGATTTAGGTGAAGATTACCGTGTAACCTTGATTGCTACAACTGAAGGTGACGATAAGCCAAAGAAATATCCACGCATGTTTTTAACCAGTGATTTGATGTTGGTTTCGAAGTGTGATTTATTGCCTTATCTACCATTTACAGTGGAAGCGGTTACCAAAGACGCTCGAGACATCAATCCAGATTTAGAAGTGATGGAAATTGCTAGTACAACTGGACAAGGTATTGATGAGTGGTGCAATTGGTTGTTAGCTAAAGTCAAAGAAAAGCAAGAAGCTAAAACGGTAACAGCGTAAACTTTGCGAGGCTATCACATACATATTAATGGTTGTGCAAGGTGTCGGATTTCGGCCATTTGTATATCGGTTGGCACTAGAATTTGAGCTGAAAGGTTCAGTGAGTAATTCTGGTTCTGGTGTACATATTTACTTTTCGGCTGAGGATGAAACGGCTCAAACATTCTATCAAAAATGTATAGCTGATGCGCCACAAAATGCTTCTATTTCTGAGCATTCGATGGAGGTGATTGAAGTTGATGATTTCAACTCATTCCAAATTATTGAAAGTGATAACTCGACAGATATCAATCTAGGAATTACGCCAGATTTTGCCATTTGCGATAGTTGCAAAGCTGAAATCAAACAATCAGAAAACAGAAGGGTTGATTACGCTTTCAATACGTGTACCGAATGCGGTCCACGTTATTCAATAATGAAAGAAGTTCCTTTTGACAGAGACACTACAACGATGGATGCTTTTCCAATGTGTGCTGATTGTCAATCGGAATATGAAAATACAAGTGACAGAAGGTTTTATGCGCAAACGATTTCTTGTAAATCGTGTGGTGTGAAACTCAACTTGGCAGAGAAGTCTGGAGTTGAAATCTCAGATCAAACGGTTTGTATCAATAAAATAGTTCAAGCTATTTCAGCTGGACAAATTGTGGCTGTAAAAGGCTTAACGGGATATTTATTCTGCTGTGATGCAACAAGTCCAGATGCCATTCAAACTCTTCGCGATAGGAAACACAGAAGTCACAAACCTTTTGCTGTAATGTTTCCTGATTTGAATTACTTATCAGAGTTTAAACTTTCTAATTCTGAAACAGCACTTTTAACGGGTAAAGTCAGTCCTGTTTTAATTACAGCTATCCCTGAAAACTCTGGTGAATTAGCGTTAGACCAAATTGCGCCACAACTTTCGCAGTTGGGAGTGATGTTACCTAATTCTCCTTTGATGCATTTGATTTGTCAAGCTCTTGTAAAACCAATTATTGCAACAAGTGCAAATATTTCGGGTTCTCCTATTGTGGCTAATGAATCCGAAACATCAATGCAACAGTTGTTTTCAGTGGCTGATTTGGTGTTAAGCCACAACCGTGAAATCACTTTTCCTCAAGATGATTCGGTGATCAAGTTTACACCACAACTCAAACGACAAATTATCCTTCGTAGATCACGCGGATTAGCACCAAATGTATTTGAAGTAAATTCATCAGAAGATGGCGTTTTAGCTCTTGGAGCTGAGTTGAAAGGTTCATTTGCGATGAGTCATTCCGGAAGAACATTTGTCAGTCAATATGCTGGCAATCTGTTGAATTACGACAATCAAGAGCGATTCAAAGAGCAAGCCTATCGTTTTCAGCAATTGCTCAAAACAACGCCCAAACGATTTGTTTCAGATTTACATCCTGAGCAATTCAGTCAACAGTTGTGTTTAGAATTGGATCCAAGTGGAATCAATACCCAAAAAGTCCAACATCACGAAGCCCATTTTACAGCTGTATTGGCTGAAAATGAGTTGCTGGAATCAGATCAAAATATTCTAGGTGTTGTCTGGGATGGAACGGGTTTTGGAACTGATGGTAATATTTGGGGAGGTGAGTTTTTCTCGTATAGACTGGGTGAAATTACTCGAGTTGACCACATCGATGAGTTTATTCATTTTGCTGGAGATAAATTCAGTCAAGAACCTCGGTTAGCGACTCTTTCAATATTTGGTCGAAGTGATTTAGTCAAGTCTAAATTTACTGATAAAGAGCTTTCTGTCTATTTGAATCGGTTGAATGCTTCTGATTTGAAATCAACCAGTATGGGGCGCATATTTGATGCTGTTTCTTCCATTCTTGGGCTTACAGATTACAATTCTTACGAAGGTTTTGCAGCCATGCTTGTAGAGCAAAAAGCGCAAGAATATTTTGATGTAATTGGTTATGATTTTGATCTGACTTTTGAGTTAGATTCTACTTCAAAAACGAATATGAGTTATGTGCTGAAGCAAATAGCTGAGGCATTCTCAAACGGAGAAAAATCTTCGCTCATAGCAGCGAAATTTCACAATACATTGGTTCAATTGATCGATCAAATTGCAACTGAAAATCAAGCCCAAGTTTTGGCTTTTTCAGGAGGCTGTTTCCAAAATGGAATCCTTTGTGATTTGATTGAAATGCGATTGGGTAACCGCTTTCAATTGGCCTTTCACAAGCAATTGAGTCCGAATGATGAGAACATTTCATTTGGCCAATTCATGCATCCAACAGTTACCCGAATTCAACAAACAATACAAAAACTTCATTCTATATGTGCTTAGCTATACCTGGTAAAATCAAAGAAATTAATGATGTTCCAAATATGGGGCGCATGGCCAAAGTGCAATTTGGAGGAATTGTAAAAGAAGCCAGTATTGAACCGCTTCCAGCTGCAAAAATTGGCGATTATGTCTTGGTTCACGTAGGCGTAGCCATCAGTATTGTAGATGAGGAAGAAGCTCAAAAGACGTTTCAATATTTGCGAGAAGCAGGTGAATTGGATGAATTAGAGCCTGAATCGATGAACCAAATCGACACGGAATCATGAAATATTTGAGTGAATACCGTGACCCAGAGTTGGTGCAACAGTACTTGAATGAAATCAAGGCAACTGTTACGCAGCCTTGGACAATCATGGAAGTTTGTGGTGGACAAACACACAGTTTGGTTAAAAATGGCATTTTGGAATTGCTTCCAAAGGAAGTTACCATGGTACATGGCCCTGGCTGTCCAGTTTGCGTAACGCCCATACACATTATCGATAAGGCCGTTTATTTGGCCGAGGAAAAAGGAGTGATTCTTTGCTCATTTGGTGATATGTTGCGCGTTCCGGGTTCTGAAAAGAGTTTACTGGAAGCCAAAGCTAATGGTGCTGATGTGCGTATTTTGTATTCGCCTTTAGAAGCGGTAAACATTGCCAAGCAAAATCCGGAGAAAGAAGTCGTTTTCTTTGCTGTGGGATTCGAAACTACAGCTCCGGCAAATGCACTTTCTGTATTGCATGCTAAGCGACAAGGGGTTTCTAATTACTCTATTTTAGCTTCTCATGTTTTGGTTCCACCAGCTATTGAAGCTTTGATGAGCGACCCTGAAACAGTGGTTCAAGGCTTTTTGGCTGCAGGGCATGTTTGCACAATTATGGGATTGGAAGAATATGAAACACTGCCCAATAAATTCAACGTGCCAATTGTGGTTACTGGCTTTGAACCCGTTGATCTATTGCAAGGGATTTTAATGACCGTAAAGCAACTCGAAAACGGAGAAACGAAGCTTGAAAACCAGTACACGCGAATGGTGAAACCAAATGGAAATCCTGATGCGCAAAACATGATTCATGAGGTATTTACTACCAAAAATCGTGTGTGGCGAGGTATTGGAGAAATTCCAATGAGTGGATATGAAGTTCGTGATGACCTGAAAGCTTTTGATGCCAATATCAAATTTGATGTTCAGCTAGAAGATACGCCCGAATTTGCCGGCTGTATTTCTGGTGAAATCATGAAAGGTTTGAAAAAACCAATGCAATGTGCACATTTCGGTAAGGAATGCAATCCTTCTAATCCATTAGGTGCACCAATGGTTTCTAGTGAAGGAGCTTGTGCTGCTTATTTTCATTTTCACCAATCTCATTCTGAAGAATTAGTTTAAAAGAAAGAATACTAAAAATGGATCTCATTTGGCAAGGTAGTAACACGAATTTTAAAATAATAACACTAATAATATGGCCGTAGTTAGATTTGGTGTGTCCGTTGAGAGTGAAGTGCTTGAAATTCTCGATCAATATATACAAGCCAATCATTTTCCAAACCGTTCACAAGCCATCAGGAATTTGATTCAGGAAATTGATGTGAAACAGCAGTGGAAAGCCAATGAAATTGTGGGAGGTTCACTGACATTGATTTATGACTTACACAAACGAGAAATTGCTGATAAACTCATTACCATCCAACAAGATTACATGCATTTAATCATGTGTTCGCAGCGCATTCATATTGATCATAATCATTCGATGGAAGTTATAGCAATGAAAGGTCCAGCTTTTACGCTACAGCAATTAGCCAACAAATTAATAGCTGTGAAAGGTGTTGTTCACGGTGATTTATCCATGACCAAAATGAAATCGAAGTAATGAGAAATTGGATTTTAAAAATTGCTTTAGCTTTAGTTCTGAGTGTGTTGAGTTCTGTTGTTTTTGGTCACGAACCGGATCGAATTATAGTGAAAGACAAAGTTACATTACTGCCTGTTGAGGGAGCTATTTTCTCCACAGAAGATGGAAAACTCACTGTAATCAGTGACGAGAACGGACACATTTCCTTTGCCATTGAAGAACCGATTTTAGTCTCAGTTTCTGCTCTTGGTTATAAAATCATTACGATGCGTTCAGATACCGTTCCAGAGGTTGTATTTCTATCTCCAACCAAAATTCACCTCAAAGAATTTCAAGTCGTTAGTCACAAAAACGAACAAACTTTTGAATCGTTGAGCAAGTTGGATATACACTTTAACCCCATCAGAAACTCGCAAGAGATATTACAGATGGTTCCTGGATTGTACATTGGTCAACATGCTGGTGGTGGTAAAGCCGAGCAGATTTTTATCCGCGGATTTGACTCAGATCATGGAACTGATATAGCACTTTCAGTTGATGGAATGCCAGTGAATATGGTTTCGCATGCACATGGTCAAGGTTATGCCGATTTACACTTTGTAATTCCAGAAATGGTTGAAAAAGTAGATTTTGATAAAGGAAGCTACTTTGCCGATAAAGGAAATTTCAACACAGCTGGTTATGTGGATTTCAAAACCAGAGATTATCTCGATAAAAGCTTTGTGAAATTAGAAGGTGGTCAGTTCAATACAGGAAGAGTTGTAACGGGGTTGAATATCCTCAATCCCAAAACGGATAACGGACAAAGTTTGATTTTTGCCAGTGAAATTTCATACAGCGATGGGTATTTTGAATATCCGCAAAACTTCAGTCGACTCAATGGTTTGATGAATTATACATTGCCTTTGTCTAATTCCGTTTTGCGTTTGTCGGCTTCTGGTTTTACTAGTGAGTGGTTAGCATCAGGTCAAATACCGAATAGAGCAGTAGAGAATGGAACAATCGGCTGGTTTGGAGCTATTGATCCAAATGAAGGAGGAAATACTTCGCGTGTAAATGCCAATGCTCAATTGACAACTTATTTGGAAAATGGAGCTACTTTAAAAAATCAAATTTACTACACCAATTATCAGTTTGAGTTGTATTCCAATTTTACTTTTTACTTGGAAGATCCTGTAAATGGTGATGAAATCAAACAGAAAGAAAGCCGAAATCTTGTTGGATACAATGGCGAATACGACCAGTTTCATCAATGGGGAAATTTACCTGTGCACACGCAATTCGGACTTACAGCTCGTCAAGATTTTATCGATGATATTGAATTGAGCCATACCGTAAATAGAGAGCTGCTTGAACGTCTGCAATATGGAGATATAGAAGAAACGAACTTAGCCGTTTATGCAAAACAAGACTATAAGTTTACTTCAAGGCTCACAGTCACATTGGGACTAAGAGGTGATTACTTCATAAATACATATGCAAATCATTTATCAGATGAAACGCTTACTGCTGAAGCAAATGCAATCAGTCCGAAATTGAATTTTACCTACACATTCAATAATCGATTGAAACTATACTTGTACAACGGCAAGGGATTTCATAGTAACGATACACGGGTAGTAGTTCGGCAAAATGGGAAAGATATTTTACCAGCAGCTTACAGCAATGATTTGGGAGTTATTGCTAAACCAACTAAGAATCTCGTACTTCAAGGAGCTTTGTGGCATTTGTGGTTAGATCAGGAATTTGTGTACGTAGGTGATGCGGGAGTAGTTGAACCAAGTGGGAGAACTCAACGTATGGGAGTTGATTTATCGGCTCGATTTGAACCTATACCAAACTGGTTCATTCATGTAGATGCTAACTATGCACATCCTCGCTCTGTAGATGACCCCGAAGGTGAAAATTACATTCCGCTTGCACCAATTTTTACAGGACTTGGAGGAATTACATATGCTTCGCCAAAAGGATTTAACGGGAGCTTAAGATGTAGATATATGGGAGATAGACCAGCAAATGAAGACAATTCAATAGTAGCTGAAGGCTATTTCATAGCCGATTTGGTATTGAATTACACAAGACCAAAATGGGAGTTAGGAATAGGCATTTTAAACTTATTTGATATGAAATGGAAGGAGACCCAATTTGCAACAGAAAGCCAATTGCAAAATGAAACAGCAGCTGTAGAAGAAATTCATTTTACACCTGGAACACCATTTTCTTTAAACGGAAGAGTAACCTTCTACTTCTAAATAGTAAATTAGAAAAAATTTTCTAAAGATTTGGAGAAGAAATACAACATGACGCTATCCTGTCCGATGCCAAAGCTTGATTTTGACGTGATTACGTTAGGTCATGGTAGTGGTGGATTGCTGACACATAAATTATTAGAAACCGGAGTGTTCGATTTGCTCAAAAACGATTTGCTTGATGCCAAGCATGATGGAGCTGTTTTCGAAATTGAAGGGAAGATGGCTTTCAGTACCGACAGCTATGTCATCACGCCTATTTTTTTTCCGGGAGGAAATATTGGTGAACTGGCTGTTAATGGAACGGTAAATGATTTAGCCATGTGCGGAGCCCTACCCAAATATCTTTCTCTAGGGTTTATCATAGAGGAAGGACTTCCGATGGAAGAGTTTTGGGAAGTTTTGGTGGGGATAAAATTCGCTGCTGAAAGAGCAGGAGTACAGATCGTAACGGGTGATACCAAGGTGGTTGATAAAGGTAAAGCCGATAAAATTTACATCAATACAAGCGGTGTTGGAGCCGTTCATCCGAAAGCGAATATTTCGGTCAATAACCTTAAGGCTGGAGATAAAATCATCGTTTCAGGTAACATCGCTTCACATGGAATTGCAATCATATCGAAGCGTGAAAACCTAGAATTTGAAAGTGATATCGAAAGCGATACAGCGGCTTTGAATCATGCAGTTAAAACATTGTTGGATCAATTTGGTGAAGACATCCATTTGTTCCGTGATCCCACGCGCGGTGGAGTAGCTACGGTGTTGACAGAAATTGCAGAGCAAGCTGAACTTGGAATTGAAATCAACCAAAGAGATTTACCGATTACAGAAGGTGTTGAAGGTGCTTGCGAGATGCTTGGCCTCGATCCGCTTTATGTAGCGAATGAAGGTGTTTTTATCGCCATTGTTGATGCCAAGATTGAAAAGGAATTTGTGGATTTACTGCGTCAACAGGATGTGGGCGCAAATGCGTGTTGCATTGGTGAAGTAGTGGGAGATCATCCCAAAAAAGCCCTGAATAATGGAATTATTGGAGGAAGACGTGTATTAAACATGCTTCCTGGAGAACAATTACCACGCATTTGTTGATATGGAAACAGCAACAGAAAATAGCTTATTGATTGATGGTCGCATTTTCAGAGGCGATGCTGAAAGTCCGTTTTTAGCTCCTCGTGGGGTTTTCATACATGGTGGAAAGTTGTTTGTGTCTGATACTGGACAAAACCGCGTTTTCATTTGGAACTCGATTCCCCAAGATTTGAATCAACCGGCTGATGTGGTTTTGGGCCAACAAGAAATCAACCAAACAGGTCGAAATTCTGGTGAAAAGGTGAGCGCGCAAACGTTGCAATATCCATCTGGAATATGGAGCAATGGTGAGAAATTGATTGTAGCCGATGCATGGAATCACCGTGTGTTGATTTGGCACCAATTGCCAACCAAACATGGTCAACCGGCTGAAGTGGTTTTGGGTCAACCTGATTTTGAATCCAATCAACCGAACGTAAAAGGAATTGGAAACGATCCAACTTCACAAAGTTTGAATTGGCCGTATGGCGTTTTTTCTGACGGAAAACAGCTTTGGATCGCTGATACAGGAAATCGTAGAATTCTTCATTTCAAATCGATTCCAACAGAGAGTTATACTGCTGCAGATGGTGTAATCGGAAAGCCAGACTTCAATGATCGGGACTATGAAAATACGGATCCCATTTGGCCGTATTCAGTGAAGTTAAATTCCAATGGAAGTATGGCGGTAGCAGATACACAGTATTATCGAGTGTTATTGTGGCACGATTGGAAAACGGCTTTCACGCAAAAGGCCGATGTAATCATTGGTCAGGAAGCATTTGATAACAACGGTCAGAATCAATTCCGCTTATTTCCTGATGCTTTCACACTCAATTGGTGTTACGATACTTGTTTTGTAAAAGATGGACTTTGGGTTGCCGATACGGGGAACAGTAGAATCTTGCAATTCAATGAAATTCCAACGAAAAACAGTGCGTCTGCAGATCAATTAATTGGCCACGCAGATTTTAAAACTGGAAGCGAAAATAAAGACACCATTTTAGGAACTGACCGAAAACTCTACTGGCCTTTTTCCATCAGTGTTGAGGGAGAAACAATTGCCATAGCTGATACAGGAAACCACCGCATTATCATTCAAAAACAAGATTTATCATGATGTCTCTACCGTTATTTTTTGCCTTAGTAATTGGCTTTAATCATGCTTTTGAAGCAGATCATGTTTTGGCTGTTGGTAATATTGCCAACAAACGATCAAAGCTTTTATTGGCTGTAAAAGACGGTATGTATTGGGGTTTAGGGCACACCAGTATGATCTTTTTAGTGGGATGTTTAATCATCTTAGCCAAGTGGACGGTTGATGTAGCTCAATTCGAAAAGTTTGAAGTTTTAGTGGGGTTATCTATGATAGCTCTAGGTGGTTGGAGAGTATACAAGTATTTTGTGCATGAATCACAAGAGCATGATCATCCACATGATCGCAACCACAAACTAGCTTATGGAATGGGTTTGGTACATGGATTAGCAGGAAGTGGAGCCGTTGTGTTATTAGCCTTAACCGATATTTCATCTACGGTTGAAAGTCTAATGTATTTGATTCTATTTGGACTTGGATCTGTTGTGGGAATGATGATTGTTGCTGGACTTTTCAATATCCCTTTCTTCAAGAAATTACACATGCAAAAATCGGTTCAATTGGGTTTTGTTGTACTCTCAGCTGTTTTGTGTGTGGGTTACGGTAGTTTTATGGTTGTTTCGTATTTTACAGCTTAAATGGAGCGAATAGAGTTACAAATTGTAGCATTAACCAACAGCGAATCTCATCAAGGATTATTTGCTTTGATTTTGGAAGATGTCCAAGAGAAAAAGCGTATTCCAATAACCATTGGTCCGTCTGAAGCTCAGTCGATTGCGGTGTTTATGGAGAAGATGAAAACTGCCAGGCCGCAAACGCATGATTTGTATGTGAGTACCATTGGAGCGTTAAATGCAGCTTTAAAAGAAGTCGTTATTCATGCCTATGAAGATGAACGTTACTTAGCCTCACTGATCTTAATTCAAAATAGCCAAGAGATAATTATTGACGCACGAACATCAGATGCAGTGGCAGTAGCCAGCAGATTGAGTGCTCCCATTTACATGGAAAAATCGCTTTTCGATAAAATGGGTTTCTCAGTGGAAGAAGTAGGATTGCCGATTTCTAAAAGAGGATCGTATTTCAATTATCCATTAAATGAATTGGAGGAACTTCTGGAAAAAGTCTTAGCCAAAGAAGATTATGAAAGTGCCGGTAGAATTCGCGATGCTATTCGAAGAAAAAAAGCTACTAAGTAGTTTGAATTTTCAATACACTTCGCTCGTATTCCTCTTTTCCTTTTTTAGTCAATAAAGGAATAACAATTGCCCAAATAGCAGATTTAAAGCGTTTTAAGGTTTTGTTCTCACTTTCGATGGCCAAGCAGTACGCAGGCCAAAACGTAATTAGAATACTAATGTCGTTGGCCAATTGAGCAAAATGCCCCTCGTATTCTTCAGTCTGAATTACAGAACGATTTTGATGGTATTCAAAACGATTTTTCAGCTGAATTACCATGCGCTCCATAAAGTCTAAACGCTGTTGATGCAGCTCGGGGTGTAAGCGTT
>CERC01134312.1_pt1 | contig 17276 bp, 12 predicted proteins | sample 530921 | NCBI WGS metagenome assembly CERC01 (sample SAMEA2621099, study PRJEB7988) | marine metagenome | isolation source: saline water (ENVO:00002010), including
CCCGCCAAAATGATAGTCCTCTTCCATTTCCCACTGAGCAACATATTCTTCAATTAAAGATTCGTCCATCAAATACCATTTCAGCATTTTTTGAATTTCGGTTTTTAAATACCCTTCACCTTTTAACGCTTGAAACCCCAATACCTTCTGATGATCTTCTAAGCTCAGTAAAATCCCTGCTAAAGTTGCTCCTGTTCCACAGGCCGCAGTAACATAATCAAAATCGAGCGAAATATTTTTCAAAATTTCAGTACATCCGTTAATGCCTTCATAGTTGGATCCTCCCTCAGGAACAATGTGAATATTTCCGAAACGTTGACGCAATTCATATTTATAATCCTCATCGTATTTACGGTGATATTCTGTTCTTGAAACTTTGTGAAGTTCCATTCCCTGTTCCAATGCAAAAGCTAAAGTAGGATTCGTCAAATCAGCCTCTTCGCCACGAATAATTCCAATTGTTTTAATTTGGAATTCTTTCCCGGCAGCAGCCGTAGCAGCAATGTGATTACTAAATGCTCCTCCAAAAGTTAAAATAGCTTCGCACTTTTTCTGCTCTGCTCTTAGCACATTGTATTTCAGCTTTCTCCATTTATTTCCTGAAATAGATTCGTGCAACAAATCTTCTCTCAACACATGTAATTCTACTTCCTTTTTTGTTAACAGGGGAAGGTCAATTTTCTGAATTTCAACTTGCTTTTCAGGCCACTCCATTGCACAAATGTAATCTACATTGTGGTTTATTTTAAAAAGCCGATTTTTGCTCAACTATGAGTGATGATCTAAGCGGTTTTTCCTCAAAACCCAACCTCGACCCTGAAGATTTTTACTACTCAGACGAGGGATACATCGTATTTACTGAGGCCTATCACCTCAAACGTGGTCACTGCTGCCAAAGTGGATGCAGACACTGCCCCTATGGGTTCAACAAAAAGAAAAAACGACAACACAAAAAGTACTAGCTATGGAAAATGTAGTCTTGAGTTTTCAGGATCAAATTAAAGAGGGAATTCCTTCTCATTTGCCTGAACCCAAACCCTACGACACTACAATTAATCACGCCCCTAAGCGAAAAGACATTCTTACCAAAACCGAAAAAAAACTGGCATTGAGTAATGCTTTGCGCTATTTCCCGGAGCAATTTCATGAAGAACTCGCAGAAGATTTTGCGCGTGAATTGGAAACATACGGACGCATTTACATGTATCGTTTACGCCCGGATTACGAGATGTATGCTCGGCCGATTTCTGAGTATCCGACACACTCTCAACAGGCTGCTTCCATTATGTTAATGATTCAGAACAATCTTGACCCTGCTGTGGCTCAACACCCTCATGAACTTATTACTTATGGTGGAAACGGGGCTGTTTTTCAAAACTGGGCTCAATACCGTTTAACCATGCAATATTTGTCTGAAATGACAGACGAGCAAACGTTGGTCATGTATAGTGGTCATCCACTGGGTTTATTCCCATCAAAAGAAGATGCTCCAAGGGTAGTTGTTACCAATGGGTTAATGATTCCGAATTACAGTAAACCCGATGATTGGGAAAAGTTTAATGCCCTAGGAGTAACACAATATGGTCAAATGACAGCGGGTTCTTACATGTACATCGGCCCACAGGGAATTGTACACGGAACAACCATTACAGTAATGAATGCTGCTCGTAAAATGATGAAAGGTGACGGGGAACAAAAGCTTCCTTTATTCGTCACTGCCGGATTAGGTGGGATGAGTGGGGCTCAACCAAAAGCTGCTGACATTGCAGGGTTGGTGAGCATTACTGCTGAAGTAAACCCGAAAGCTGCTTACAAACGCCACGAACAAGGTTGGGTAGATGAAATTACAGATAGCGCTGATGAAGCTATTGATATGGCATTACAATTTCAAGCAGAAAGAAAAGCTCAATCTGTAGCCTATATTGGTAACATTGTTGATTTGTGGGAACGTCTAAACGATCGTGAAATTCAAGTTGATCTAGGCTCTGATCAAACCTCTTTACACAATCCTTGGGCCGGTGGTTATTACCCTGTTGGATTACCATTTGAAACGGCCAACCAATTAATGGCAGATGATCCTGAAGCATTTAAAACCCGCGTTCAGGAGTCGTTAAAGAGACAAGTAAATGCGATCAACGCGCTTACTGCAAAAGGCATGTATTTCTTTGATTATGGAAATGCATTTTTATTGGAAGCTTCGCGTGCCGGAGCAGATGTTATGGACAGTTCTTCTAGCGAAAAATTCAAATATCCTTCATACGTTCAAGACATCTTAGGCCCTATGTGTTTTGACTACGGTTTTGGCCCTTTCCGCTGGGTGTGTACTTCTGGAAAGCCAGAAGATCTGGAAGTTACAGACCAATTGGCTTTAGATGTTATGCGTGAAATTATGGAGACAGCCCCGGATGAAATCACCCAACAAATGGCCGACAACATCCGCTGGATTGAAGAAGCCCGTGAAAACAAATTGGTTGTTGGTTCGCAAGCACGCATTTTATATGCCGATGCAGAAGGAAGAGCAAAAATTGCAGCAGCCTTCAATGCGGCTATCAAAGCTGGAAAAATTGGTCCGGTTGTTTTAGGGAGAGATCATCATGATGTTTCGGGAACAGATTCTCCTTACCGTGAGACCAGTAATATTTACGATGGGTCTCAATTCACAGCAGACATGGCAGTTCAGAATTTTGTAGGAGATGCTTTTCGTGGTGCTACTTGGGTTTCGCTACACAATGGCGGAGGCGTTGGCTGGGGAGAAGTTATCAATGGTGGTTTTGGCATGTTATTAGACGGGGCTGAGGCTACTGATGAAAAATTGAAACGCATGCTTTTTTGGGATGTTAACAACGGCATTGCAAGAAGAAGTTGGGCTAAAAATAAAGAAGCCCGCTTTGCCATTGAGCGAGAGATGAATAGAACACCTAATTTGAAAGTCACGCTGGCTAATAACACTCAGGAAAGTATCCTAGAAAAATATTTTTCATAGATATTGATATAGAATAGGTTATAATTGAAAGCAGGTTTCGGCCTGCTTTTTTATTTTTCGAGCACCAAAGAATTACTTTCAACCCTGTGAAAAGACTATTCCTATTATTTTTCAGCTTGCTGTTTGCTCTACAACTAATGGCAAGAACTCCAACTGTTCAAAGAGGGAGAATAGACCTTTCTGACTATAATTTTAAAGAAAGTGGCTCGGTTGAACTCTACGGAGAATGGGAGTTTTACTGGAATAAGCTATTAACTTATAACGATTTTGAGACCTCGACTCATGTTCCTGATTATTTAAAAGTTCCTTCATCTTGGAAAGGACAAAGCATCAATAGCCAAACAAATCCTCTTCCCGGCATTGGTTGTGCAACTTATAAAGCTCATGTTATTCTTCCGAAGGGAAGTACTGACTTCTCTTTCAAATTCTTAACCTTCGGAACTGCTTCCACACTGTTCATTAATGGCAAAGCCATTGTCTCTTCAGGAAAACCCGGAGAATCAGAAGAAACTACAATTCCGGATTTTAAGTCCAAGATTGTTCATCTCGAAATTGATACTACTGAATTTGACATTATTATTCAAACATCCAACTTCAATTACAGAACCGGAGGAGCATGGAAACCATTGGAAATTGGCCCTGAGAACATTGTCAGAAAGCACTATGAACATAACCTCTTTCTAGACTACTTTCTGTTGGGTGTTTTTTTCATTATAGGACTCTACCATTTTGGAATATTCTTTATTCAACGTAGAAACCGCTCTAACCTTTACTATGCACTGGGTACCATTGTTGTTGGGCTCCGATCTACAGCTACAGGAGAATACATTATTGGTGATTTCAATATTTTCTCATGGGACAATATTATCCGCTTGGAACTCTTAACTTTTTTCATTGCAGTTGGAATTTTAGGCCTATTTATTCAATCTATTTTCCCGAAAGACTTTCATAAAAAAGTACTCATTGTTATTGCCTCTGTTTCGGGTTTAGCTAGTGCAATTACACTTTTTACCAAACCAATTTTTTACTCAGAACTAGTCGTTTATTTTCAGGTCTTTACTGCCGTTTGTATTGCTTACTTTTTATACGTAACTATTCGAATTATTCGAAAAAAAAGGCCTGGATATGTCTTTTTCTCAATCGGAATTTTAGCCTTGTGTATCTTCATAGCTTATGATATGTTGGTTACATTAGAAGTTATTCCTCCTCCGCAAATTGCGGTTGTAGGTTTTTTCTTTTTCATGCTGCTACAATCATATGTTCTAGCAGCAAACTTCAATTCAACTTATCTATTGAATGAAAAACTTCGCTCAAAGCTTTCTGATTCAAATGCAAACCTCGAACTAAAAGTAGAGCAGCGTACAAGTGAATTAAAAGCAGCCAACTCTGTAAAAGACAAATTTTTCAGTATCATCTCTCATGACCTTGGAGGTCCTGTAAACAGTACAAAAAATGCGCTTGGTTTTATTATTGACGATTTGGACAGCATGGATAAGGGAGAAATTAAATCTGACTTACAGGTTGTGCACAAATCATTAAAATCGGCACAAAGCTTACTCAACGATTTGTTAGATTGGTCAAGATCTCAAAATAATCAAATTGACCTCTCTCCTTCTTTTTATTCTCCTTCAGATATGGTTGAGACACCATTAGAATTACTGGCTGAATCTGCAAACAAAAAGAACATTTCAATTATTAAACAATTTTCAAGGGGACACCGAGCATGGGTTGACCTTAAAACCATTCAAACAGTGGTAAGAAACATTGTTGCCAATGCCATTAAATTCACTCCTGACAATGGAACCATTGAAATTCTTAGCACAATAGATGCAACACGATTTACTTTAATTATAAAAGACTCTGGTGTAGGAATTCCTGAAGATAAAATTGAATCGCTTTTTGAGATCACACGCAACAAAAGCACGATAGGAACTTCAGGAGAAAAAGGAACTGGGTTAGGCCTCATTCTTTGTAAAGAGTTCGTTGACAGAAACAAAGGAGACATTCATGTCGAAAGCGAAATAAATAAAGGCACCTCATTTTATATTGTACTTCCTATAGAACCGGAATAAAATTACTTTTGCGCGCAAATGTCAATAATGAAGCGTTTTTTTAAATCTCCATTCTTTGCGCCACTCCAAACATCAAAAAATTACGCCTTTTTCTGGATTTCGATCATTGTATTGATGACCATAAAAATTTACGAAGGAGATCAATCTTTTTTCGTACGTCATTTTGGAGATCATTACTCCAATACAGAATGGCTTAATTGGGCAAAATGGGGTTGGCATCACGGTGCTTCGTTACTTTTATTTTTCATTATTCCTGCCATCATTGTAAAAAAAGTATTCAAGCAGCCCTTAAGTAATTTTGGATTAGCAATTGGTGATTGGAAATTTGGACTAACCATGACTGGGGTTGCTTTAATCGTAATGCCTTTTCTAGTCTATCGCGCTTCAATTAACCCACATCATCATGAATTTTATGCTTCTAGCTTTCCTGTTCATTTAGCAACTTCAAGCAGCATGTATTTCATGCTTTGGGCAATTACCTATTTGCCGCATTACATTGGTTGGGAATTCTTTTTCAGAGGCTACATAGGGTTTGGTGTAAAAAAAGAACATGGAGCTTTTATCGCTATTATGTTACAATCATTGCTGACTACATTGATGCACATTGGCAAACCGGAAGGTGAAACCTGGGGAGCTGCTATTGGTGGTATTTACTTTGGATTATTGACTTACAGAACTAATTCTATTCTCTACGCTGTTTTATTCCACCTGTATATAGGTCTATTAAACACTTGGTTTTGTAGCTTTTGATTATCCATTAATCGTTGAATTAGAATTTCTTTTGTTTTTTTAGCAGATCAAAATTGGGAGCAGCTTTTTAAGCCATGAAAACTATTTTAATTACTGGTGCAGGAGGATTTATCGGAGGAGAATTAGCCAGAAAAATTTCTTCTGAAAAGCCTGATGTTATAATCAAAGCAATGGTTCATTCTGGCAAAAAGTCTAAGGCTGCATTAGAAGCCATTCCAAACTGCTCTATTTTTCAAGGAGATATTGTAAACCCTCTTTCATTTGAAGATCAATTACGCAATGTAGATCAAATCTATCACCTAGCCGCCTTTGCTAAAGTTTGGAGTCCTGACCCTAACACTTTTTACCGCATTAATGTGGAGGGAACAAAAAATGTTCTTGACGCTGCTGTGAAACACAATGTAAAACGTGTTGTAATTACATCTACTGCCGGAACTTTTGGTCCTCAATTCAACAATCAATTGGTCACTGAAACCATTCAACAACCTTTGCCACCTTTCACTGAATATGAACGCACTAAGTTAGAAGCACTGAAATTGGCCAAGAGTTATTCTAGTCACATTGAAGTTGTTTTTGTGAGCCCAACAAGAGTTTACGGACCAGGTGAATTAAGTGTTAGTAATGCCGCCACAAAAGTGATGGATCAATATGTAAACAAAGGGCTACGGTTCGTCCCCGGAGATGGAAAGAAAGTAGGAAACTATGTATTTGTAGAAGACATCATTGAAGGGCATATGCTTGCAATGAAGAATGGTAAAAATGGCGAAAACTACATATTAGGTGGAGAGAATTTAACCTACTTGGATATGTTCCAGCAGATAGGCGAAATTGCTGGCATTCAACGAAAGATGATTCCTACTCCAATCCCCATAATGATGGCTGGTGCCAGATCTATGGAGTTTATGGCCAATACCTTTAAGAAAGAGCCAATTATCCTCCCTCCATTTATACGAAAATATACACATGATTGGGGCACAGACATCAGCAAAGCACAGCTAGAAATTGGTTATACCGTAACTCCATTTAAAGAGGGCGTGAAAAAAACATTGGAGTGGCTAAGGTCTAATAGAGAACATCTAAACCAAGCCAGCTAATTCATTCAAAAATTCGGGATTCTTTTCGAGTGCATTTCCTACAACAATTACATCTGCACCTGCATCAAATGCAGTTTTTGCACTTTCTATAGAACGGATACCTCCTCCTATAATTAAAGGAACATCAGTGCCCTTTGCAACTTTACCGATCATTTCAGCAGTAATAGGGTTTTGTGCGCCACTACCTGCATCCATATAAATTAACTTTAACCCTAACATTTCTCCAGCCATTGCTGTAACAGCAGCTATATCTGGCTTATCAGCTGGAATTGGAGTTGTTCCACTCATAAATGAAGCAGTTGTTTGTCTACCCCCATCTACCAAAATATATCCGGTGGGTAAAACTTCCAACCTGCTCCTTTTTAGCAATGGAGCAGCAATAACATGGTGTCCAATTAACATCTCAGCATTTCTACCACTAATTAGAGATAGCAATAAAATTCCATCTGCTTTATTGTTCACCTGCATAGGACTCCCTGGAAAAATAACAACAGGTTTACTCGTAGCTGATTTAACAGCCAAAATTGTAGCTTCTAATTGATCTGAAATCAGTAAACTTCCTCCAACAAGAAAAAAACCGACTCCGGCAGCATCTGCTTTTTGCACAAAAGCAACTAGTTCCTCCGCTGACTGATTATCTGGGTCAATCAACACAGCAAATTGCTTCTCAGACAGTGCTTTTTTCTCTACAAGTTGGTCCAGAATCATGGAGCAATATTAGCTATTAAAGGTGTAAACAAGGAAATAGTCCTCTAATTTTTCATACCGAAGAGTAACCTCATATTCTTCAGCATCTTTACGAATATACGTAACTAACTGACCTTTAGATTTTAATTCAAATGGTTTAACCATTAAGTCTTCATTAAATGTCAAGCCTCCTTTTGCATACCATTTAAACAATGCCTCTTTAGCACACCATAGAATGTGGTAATAATCAGACTTTGCTTGTTCATCACCTACAATAAACTCAAATTCTTCCGGAGCGATAAATCGTTTTTTAATGCGCTCTATTTTAGGAGAGAATTGTTGCAGATCAATCCCTACTTCCTTTCCTTTAGCCAATTGGATAGCCATTAAATCTCCACTGTGTGAAAGCGAAATGGAATAACCACTTTGTGGTAAGTAAGGTTTCCCATATTTATCGTAAGCAATCCTTTCGCTCTTATCAAATAATTGTTGGAGGTAAGCTCTACTGCTTATAAACTCTTTCTTACGCTTTTCAAGCGGGATACTATTCAACTTATCTAACTCTTCAACAGACAATCTTGTTGTTTGCAACAGATGATCACTTGGAGTATCCAGACTTAATAAGTGGAGAGAAGTTTGATTAACAAGTTGTTCAGTTTTCAATACATTCATCACGCTCAGATAATTGCTACCTTTGCAGCTTCAAATTTTGAATTAAATAAAAACGTCCTTTCATGGAAACTGCATTGAAATACAAAGTAAAAGATATTTCGCTTGCCGAATATGGCCGTAAAGAAATCGAATTGGCAGAGGCTGAAATGCCAGGTTTGATGTCTTTAAGAGAAGAATACGGAAAAGACAAGCCACTTAAAGGTGCGCGCATTGCCGGTTGTTTGCATATGACTATCCAAACTGCGGTATTAATTGAAACACTAGTAGAATTAGGAGCTGAAGTAACTTGGTCTTCTTGTAATATTTTTTCTACACAAGATCATGCTGCTGCTGCTATTGCTGCTGCCGGAATTCCTGTATATGCATGGAAGGGAATGAACGAAGAAGAGTTTGACTGGTGTATAGAGCAAACACTTCATGCTTTTGAAGGTGGCAAACCTCTAAACATGATTTTGGATGATGGTGGTGATTTAACCAACATGGTATTAGACCAATATCCTGAATTGGTAAAAGATATTAAAGGCTTGTCTGAAGAAACCACAACTGGTGTACACCGTTTGTATGAACGCCAGAAAAACGGAACTCTTCCAATGCCAGCCATTAACGTAAACGATTCTGTCACCAAATCTAAATTTGACAACAAATACGGGTGTAAAGAATCTGCTGTTGATGCAATCCGTAGAGCTACAGATATAATGATGGCTGGTAAAGTTGCTGTTGTTTGTGGTTACGGTGATGTTGGTAAAGGAACTGCCGCTTCTTTAAGAGGTGCCGGTTGTAGAGTAATTGTTACTGAAATTGATCCAATTTGTGCCCTTCAAGCTGCTATGGACGGTTATGAAGTAAAGAAACTTTCAACTGTAATTGGTCGTGTTGATATTGTGATTACCTCTACAGGAAACAAAGGAATCGTTCGTGAAGAGCATTTCCGCAACATGAAAGACAAAACAATTGTATGTAACATCGGACACTTTGATAACGAAATTGATGTTGCTTTCTTAGAAAAAGATTATGGTCATACACGTGTAGAAATCAAACCTCAAGTAGATAAATACACGGTTGACGGAAATGATATCCTTTTATTAGCCAGAGGTCGTTTGGTAAACTTAGGTTGTGCAACAGGTCACCCTTCGTTTGTAATGTCAAACTCATTTACCAACCAAACATTGGCACAAATTGAACTTTGGAACAATTCAGACAACTACAAAAACGAAGTGTACACGCTTCCTAAGCATTTGGATGAGAAAGTAGCTCAACTTCACTTAGAAAAAATTGGTGTTGAACTAGAAGTACTTTCAGAAGAGCAAGCAGCTTACATTGGAGTTACTGTTGAAGGACCATTCAAACCAGAATACTATCGTTACTAAGATTCAGTAATCGATTATAACATACTAAAAAGCCGAATGAAGTTTCATTCGGCTTTTTTATTTGGTCAATTATAAATCTGCAATATTGATCCGTTAAATGTTGTGGTATACTCTTTCAAAGGAATGGAAGCCGGACCTGTTTCTACACTTCCATCAGTAAGAACAAAACGAGAGTCGCTACATTCATCTACTGCAAACACATTTGTTGAATCAACATATACCCTGCAATAATCATCAGGGCGGTAAGTACTATGACGATCATAGGCCTTAAATACATCTGTAGATTGACGATAAACCAATAACCCCATAGACCCCCCATTTAAATATTCCCAACCACCAACAACTTGTAAATCAAAATAAGCCGGCTGGTTAATGTTAACCGTTACATCTACAGTTGTTAGGGGAATACTATCGTCATTTTTGGTACATTTGATGCATGTCATCATTACGATCAAAAGACCTAAAATTATCCAATTCTTCATGTTGCAAAGATAATAAGCAAAGTAATGGCACTATCAAAAAGCTGTTGAAGAACGTAATTGGCATCTCTATTATTTTGTTCACGCTTAGCATAATACCAGAATCTGGTTATGCTCAAATAAAAGGCAAGACTCCTGAAGCCAAGCAAAAGAATGCTGCAAAGCTTAAAGAAAAGCAAAAGGAAGAAGCAGATGAGAACATTGAAAAGATCCGCAAAAGACACATGAAAAATCAAGATCGTAAAACCAGAAAGCGCATGAAACGATCTGCCAAAAAAGCAAAACGAAACCGCATGGGCAAAAAAGAGCCTTTTTGGAAACGAATATTTTAGACTATGGATTTTGAAGACATTATATACATTGTAATAGCCATTGGTTGGGGAATTTTTTCTTTTCTGAAAAAAACGCAGAAAAACAGAGATCGCGCGAATCGTAATCGTCCTCATACGCAATCCAAAAGAAAGCCCGACTTTCAATCGGATTTAGAAGAATGGATACGTGAAATTTCTGGTGAGCAAGCACCTGCAAAAACTAGCCACTCTCAAAACACTAGTTCACAAACGAAAACAGTTTCTCAAAGAAAAGAAGAAACACAAAAAAAAACTGTCTTAGAAGCTGAGTGGAATCAATACAATACCGAAAAAAGACCAAAAAAAGTTGGCAATCATCAACAAGGTTCTATCTTAGAGCCATCAATCAATTCTCCGATTGATGAGCAAGAAGAGCATATTAATAGTGAATTTGACTTACGCCAGGCGGTAATTCATTCGGTGATATTAAACCGACCTGATTATTAGTCTAACTTACTAAATGAAACTATTATAAAAACATTTCTAAGACACTCTCTTCTCTTCTTTGCCAGCCTTTGCGGATTTTATGCTTCTTATGCTCAATCCTATCACTTCCAGCATTTTTCTGTAGATGACGGGCTACCTTTTATTCATACGTATGCTATTAACCAAGATACAAACGGGTATTTATGGATTGGCGGCTATGGAGGACTAAGCCGTTTTGATGGCTTGCAGTTCAAAAACTACAATCGACAAGACGGACTTGAAAGTAACTGGGTCACTTCTATTTCTATGTGCACCTCAGGAAAACTATGGATAGGAACATCTAAAGGAATTAACATTATTAGCGGAGATACATTTCATACGCTTTCCGTTAACAACGGACTTATTTCAAATTCAATCAACACCATTGCGCATTGGGGAGACAGTATTTCATGGATAGGTACAAATAAAGGATTAAGTGTTGTCTCTTCCGATACTGTAAAAAATTTCGACAAAGAACACTATCCTCAACTTCCCGACAACAGCATCATAAGCATCTTCCCCCTTACCAAAGACTCTGTCTACATCGGCACCTCTAATGGAATTGCGCTATTGGTAAACAACAAAATCTATTTCCCAGATCACCTTCAAAAAATTAAGGCTACAATTAAATGTTTCGCCCGTAGTACCATTGACAACTCAATTTGGGTAGGCACATCCAAAGGTTTAATTCTGCTAAAAGGGCAAAAAGTCAAACGTTACTCTGTTTTTGACGGCCTTCCGTCAAACAATATTTTAACTCTTTGCCCCGACCGAAACGGAAAAATGTGGATTGGAACAGACAATGGCCTTGTAGAATATCAAGACAATCATTTTGAAATGCTGTTTGTAGATGAACTACCAAATGGAAATTACATCGAAAACATCTACGAGGATAGAGAAAGTAATATTTGGTTAGGAACCTATAACGGGCTATACAAGTTCAATTCTGAGACATTTCGTCACTATTCGTTCAAAGACGGATTACCCGCTAATTTCATTTATGGAATTATGCGTGATTCTGAAGAACAGCTCTGGGTAGGAACTCAAAAACAAGGGGTCTTTCGTTATAACGGAGATTATTTTACCGCCTATAACTCAACACATGGATTGGTGGGTAATAAGATAGGCCCTATAAAACAACTTGGAAATCATATTTTGATTGGTACCAAATCTGGCCTTAGCGAATATGACCTTACTACAAAGAGAATTATAGAGACTGATCGAACCAAATTCCTAAAAGGCAAAAAAATCAACTCTATCCTTGTTGAAAGTCCAGACCGTGTTCTGTTTGGTTCAAATGGTTTCATCTACGAATACGATGGAAAAAGATTTAAAACTCATAATCTAAGATTAGAAAAATCTGGCGATGTATGGGCAATGCTTCGTGATTCGATCGGAAATTTATGGGTAGGAACCTACGAATCTGGGCTTCTTCAATTACTACCAAACGATAGTGTCATTAACTTAGGAAATACCCTTGGGCTAGACATTGAAACTGCTCTTGACATCAAGACCTCTTCTCCTCATGATTTTTGGATTGGAACTTTCCAAGGCGTTTTTCACATTAACACACGAACAAATCATGTTAACCATATTGGTACAGAGGATGGAATTCCATCCCCTTTTATTTACCTCTTATTGCTTGACCATAAAAACAATTTATGGATTGGGTCAAATCAAGGTGTTAGCCGAATGGATCTCTCTACCTATTCTAGGTTTGGAGACATTAACATTACTTCATTTGGCAAAAATGATGGCTTCGTAGGTGTAGAATGTAATGCTCAGGCCGCATGGGCAGATACAAATAATCAACTATGGTTCGGAACCGTAAACGGACTTATCCAATATGTAGGTGAAAATTCAGACAAACCAGATGTTTTAAATAAAACATACATTACCGGCACCAGAATTTTCTACAACGACACAATCCTTAAACAAGGAAGCGTTTTAGCATATCGACAAAATCAGATTTCTTTCACTTTCAAAGGTATTTGTCTGAGTAATCCAAAAAAGGTTCGTTACTCATACATGCTTGAAGGTTATGACGAAAACTGGTCTCCGCCAACAACAGATCGAGTTGCGGCTTATTCTAATTTAAAGCCAGGATTCTATACTTTTAAAGTAAAGAGTAGTAATGTAAATGGTCATTGGAATCGAAATCCAACAACTTTAAGTTTTACTATTCTTGCTCCTGTTTATACCCAAACATGGTTCATCGTTCTTTCTTCGGGAATATTATTATTGATCTTGTTCTTAATTTATTGGGTAAGATTAAAACAAATTCAACGCAAAGCTCAACTTGAAAGAAAACTTGATAATTTGGAGCTTCAAGCACTCAGGTCACAAATGAACCCGCATTTCATTTTCAATTCCATGAATAGCATTCAGCATTATATCAATGGAAATGAACAAAAGCAAGCCAACATCTACCTCACAAAGTTTGCCCGGTTAATGCGTTTAATTCTTGAGAACTCTAAAGTTCCGGGGGTAAGTCTCGAAAAAGACCTTGAAGCATTAGAAATCTACATTAAGTTAGAGCAAATGCGTTTCGAAAACAGGTTTGATTACACTATAGATATTGCTAATTCAATTCAACCTAATTCAATCCACATCCCATCCATGTTACTTCAGCCATTTGTAGAGAACTCTATTAATCATGGTTTTTCAAAGTTGAACCGGATTGGTCATATCCAAATTTCAATCCAACAAAAGGATGATTATTTGATTTGTACGATAACAGACAATGGCATCGGACGGGTTGCTGCTGATAAAATCAGGCAGAAAAAAAATCGCCTTCACCAATCTGCAGGGTTGTCAATTACTCAAAGTAGAATTCAAACAATGAAGCAGAAATACGGGCAAGAACTATCCATACAAACCACTGATTTATATAAAAAAGAGAAACCTTTAGGTACTAAAGTCGTAATTACCATTCCAATACTTAACCTTCAAAAAGAAACAACATGATTAAAGCCATTATCATCGATGACGAGTTAAAAGCTCAAAAAAACCTATTTAATCTACTGAAATCATACTGCCCTGAAGTTGATGTTATGGCAATGGAAAATACTATTGAAGAAGGTGTTTCTGCCATTCAAAAGTTTCAACCTGAAGTTGTTTTTCTTGATATTGAAATGGATGGTGAAACAGGGTTTGACCTCTTTGAATCAATTGAAGAAGTTAACTTCAACGTTATTTTCATTACTGCTCATGACGAATATGCTATTAAAGCTTTTAAATTCAATGCAATGGACTACCTGCTTAAGCCCATTGATATTGATGAGCTACAAGCTGCCGTTAATAAAATTGTACAAAAGAAAAGCTCAAACGAATTGTCAACTTCAAAAGTTGACCATCTCCTAAACGCAATCAATAATCAGCAAAACTCATTTGAGAAAATTGTATTGCCAACACTTGACTCTCTTCTATTCATCAACATTAAAGATATTGTAAGGTGTGAGGCTACCGACAATTACACCAACTTCCATTTAATTGATGGAAAGGTAATTCTCGTTTCAAAAAGCATTAAGCATTACGAAGAGATTCTGGAAAATAAAGGCTTCTACCGTGTTCATAGATCACACCTGATAAACATCGCCTACATTAAAGAATTTATTAAAGGTGATGGAGGCTATTTAATGCTAACAGACAGCTCAAACATTCCGGTAGCCAGAAGAAAACGAAATGGCTTTTTAAGTCAGTTTGAAAAAGAATAACCCAACCGTGGTTCACTTTTTTACCGTTTACGAACGAAAAAATGCCGATTCCTAAATATGAGTGTTAAACGATGTTAAACTTTCAGACATTAGCATTTGTGAATTTGAAGCTGAATATTCATCGTTAAAAATAAATTTTGAATGAAAATAAAATAACACATCAATTCTCTAAACATCAAGGTAATACTTGAGTAACGTGGAATTAAATTTGGAATTGAAATACGTATTTACATATCTTTACCGGCCTTTAAAATTTGCTACGCTATACTACATTTAAGCACTATTATAAATCTTAAAATATGTTAAGAAATCTACTCTCAACTGTACTGAGCATACTACTCTTTGGTGTTATTTCTTACGCTCAGAGCGGTCAGGCCGGTCTAAAAGGGAAAGTTATTGATCAGGAAACAGGAGAACCATTGCCATTTGTAAACGTGATTGTTGAACGTGACGGAGTTCAGGTTACTGGTGGTGCTTCTGACTTTGACGGTAAATACTTTATTAAACCATTAGACCCTGGTACTTACACGGTTAAAGCAACATTTACCGGTTATCAGCCTATTCAAATCAATGGTGTTGTAGTAAACACTAACCAGATTACCTTCTTAGATGTAAACATGTCTTCTTCAATTGAAGAGTTAACTGAGTTTGTTGTTAAGGAATACAAGATTCCTTTAATATCAAAAGATAACACTACTTCTGGACAAACCATTACAAAAGAAGACATCTTAAAAATGCCAGCACGTAGTGCATCAGGTATCGCCCAAACTGTAGGTGGTGTTTATTCTGCAGACGATGGCTCTGGAAGTCTCAACATTCGTGGTGCTCGTTCTGATGCCAACTACTATTTCATTGATGGTATTAAGGTTAGAGGTTCTTCAAATGTTCCTCAGGCTGCTATTGAAGAAGTAAACGTTATGGTTGGTGGGGTTCCTGCTCAATACGGTGATATCACCGGTGGGGTGATCTCTATTACAACAAGAGGCCCTTCAAGTGTGTACTTCGGATCTTTGGAATATGTAACATCAGGGTTTAAAATTGGTGATGACGTATATGGATTGGATGCTTATGGTTACAACTTGATTGAAGCATCTGCTGCTGGTCCGTTAATCATGAAAAAAGATTCTGCAGGAAACAAAACAGAACCTTTACTAGGCTTTTTCCTTTCTGGAAACTTCTTATCTGTTCAAGATCAACGTCCTTCTCATACAGGGTATTGGAAGATTAAAGACGATGCGCTTGATGAAATCAGAGATAATCCTTTAACGTATTCAAATACCGGGTCAGGTACATTCCAAAGTGCTGAATTACTGACTATGGATAATTTTGAAAAAGTAAGAACTCGTCAAAATGATGCTTCGAAATCATTTAACATGACGGGTAAACTGGACTTCAACACTGGAAAAAATACGAACCTTACATTTGGTGGTACTTTCCAGTATTCTAAAGAAAACCAGTTTAATTACTCATACTCATTATTTGACTATGATGCTCACCCAGAGGTAATGAATAACACTTGGAGAGTCTTTGGTCGATTTACTCAGCGCTTTAACAATAACACTTCTACTGAAGAAGAAAAGAACGCTTCTATTATCTCAAATGCATACTATACAATTCAGGCGGATTTCAACCAAACGAACTACCGTATATGGGATGAAAGACACCAAGACAACTTATGGAATTATGGTTATGTAGGACAGTTTAAATCATACCAAGACAGAAGTTATTCTCTTTTAAGTCCTGATAACCCTGGAGATACTGTTGTTATGTTGTACAATGGTAAAGAGTGGGGATTTGCGCAAGATACTATCGCGTGGACTGGTTCTGCTTATGTTCAACAAACATTTGAAGATACATTAATTGGATTTACTCCAAGTGACATCAATCCTGAAATGTCAGCATATACAGAGGCATATTATGAGCTATATGGTTGGGAAGGTTATGATGACGAGGGAAATCCTATTTATGATTACAACCTGGCATCAAACGATGATGAAGCAAACTATTACTTGAGAAGAACAAGTAACATTCAAGGTAATGGTGGTTTGCTTAATGGTGATTTACCTGATGCAGTTTATGGCATATGGCAAAGTCATGCATTACCTTATAATTCATATGGTAAAAGTCAGTCGAATCAGTTCCGTTTATCAGCAATGGGTTCTGCAGACATTAAGGATCATGCAATTAGCCTTGGTTTCGAATATGAACAACGTATTGACCGTGCTTACTCAATTGCACCGGCAGGTTTATGGGAGATTGGTAGACTAAGAACCAACTCGCACATCGATAACCTTGATACTTACAATGAGTCTTTTGAATACCGAGAAGGAGAAACTAATCCTTACATCAGCTATGAGCGACTTAATGCATCTCCGGGTGAATACAACGCGTATGATGAGAATGAATCTCAAAGTTTCTTTGATTACAACCTTAGAAAAGCTTTAGGTTTAGATCCTGATGGTACTGACTACATTGACTTTAATAGTTATTCTCCAGACATTATGGACATCAACTACTTTAGTGCTGATGAATTATTGAACAGTGGTAGTAGCTTGGTTTCATACTATGGATATGACGCTTGGGGTAACATGGTTTCTGATAACCCAAGTATTGATGACTTCTTTAATGAAAGAGATGAGTA
>CERC01014039.1_pt1 | contig 17267 bp, 12 predicted proteins | sample 530921 | NCBI WGS metagenome assembly CERC01 (sample SAMEA2621099, study PRJEB7988) | marine metagenome | isolation source: saline water (ENVO:00002010), including
ATTTCAGCTAGGTTAAATGCTTGGGTTTGTTCAGCTAGCGCTTGTTGCAGGCGCTCCATCTGATATTCCATGCGAAGTGCCTGGTCTGTAAGTGGAGATGGCTGTGATGATGCAATTTCTAGGCGGATACAAAGTGTTCTAAGTTTTTGTTCCTGCCTGCTGAGTGTGTTTTCGAGTGCATCGGGAGTCTTAGCTATGGCCACTAGCGTTGAGAAGCGTTCAGTGATTTCTTCATCTAGTGGGTGAGCACTCTGAGGCTCATCTTCCCAAGCTTGTTGGATTGCGCTAAGAGCGTCTGAGCTGCATTGGTCTAAAATGGCGTGTTCAAGTTGTTCACAGATCGCTGCTTTTCGTTCTAAAGCTAAATAGGGTTCTGTTTGGAATGATTGTAGAAGTTCCTGCAGCTGCTGTAGGTGAGCAATGCCTTTTTTAACAGCGTTCTTATTTGTGTCAGGGACTAAGGCATTTTGACCATCGAGTTCATTGATAAGCGATTGTGCTTGATGAATTTCAGTTTCTAGTCGGCTGATGCTACAGCTTGAACTAATTATCTCTTCAATGTTCAAGCATGCCTGATCTAGCAAAGGTAGGATCGAGTTATGAGCTGTATCAGGTTGTTTACCTTCGTAAAATGATTCAAAAATATGGCTACAGTTTTCTCTGAATTGATTCCATAACTTACGCTCTTGATTACGCGGTGCTGGACCGATTGTTTTCCACTCTTTTTGTAGCTCTTTAACGCTATTAGTTGCGTCAGAATAATCGCTAGAGTTGCGTAATTCTGTAGTCTCGTCAATTAAACGCTGCTTTCTAATGGCGTTATCTGCACGAAATGCCTTAAGTGGTTCATCACAAATGGATAGGATCGCATCGAGCCTAACTTGAAGTTTTTTACCTGGGGCGCGATCGACGGGTGAAAATGTTCGCCAATCTTGCTTTGCTTGACGGATTTTATCTTCGTATTCTTTCCACTCTTCAGCATTAGAGCTAGAGGGCACGGTTAAACTTTCAAGATTTGAACAGATAAGTTCTCGTTCTTGAAGGTTGTTTTGCCGTAATTTCCTTTGCTCTGAAAAGTGCTGATCACAAGGGGCGTAGGCAGCGTCAGATGCTTTCTTAAAGCGCTTCCACAGTTGCTGAGAGTGTACTGAATCGGTTGCATCCAAAAGCTTCCACTCTTTTTGAATTCTACGAACTTGATTAGCTCTCTCTTGCACGGGAAGTGTTGATTCAGATAATGCTTCCATCTCTTGGCATAAGGTTTCTTTTTTAGGTGTGACAGCATATGCCTGCCATTCGCGTATTTCTTGGAGCTCGGCATGAAGCTGTTTTGCTTTAAGATCTAGATCCGTAGGTAGGCTGCCATTAAGGCGTTTGCTTAGTTGATCAACTTTTTTGATCTGTTTGTCAGCAGTACGAATTTCGCCTTGCTTAATGGATATTCCTAGGTTTTCTAAGACAGTTTTTAAATCATTATGTAGTTGATTTAAATGGTTGTCTTTATGTTCTAGTTTCTTTTGTACGTTTGCTATAGCTGTATCTAGATCTATAAGGATCTTTTGCTTTGGATGTGAGGTCGGCCAGTTTAGCTTGTTAATAAAGCGCTTACTTTTTTGTAGTTGCTTAGTAAGTGATTTAGGTTCTACTTCATTGTTTGATAGCTGGATTGTTAATTGTGTGATTAGTTCAATGGAATCCGTCACAGTTTTATAACAATCAAGTAAATGGTTTAACTGGCTTTTGATCTTGTTATAGCTCTGCTGTTCTTGCTTTGAATAGAATGGACTTAAGCTGGTCCATTGCGTATCGATACTCGCCAGCTTATCTTCCAGTTTATCTAGTTCATCTTGATTTAGTGAAGCGTTAGTACTTTCTTTCAATACGCAAATTTCAGAATAGAGTAGGTGACTTTTTGTCATCTGCTCTTTTTCGTAGGCTGCTTGTTTCTCGACTTCTCTAATACGTTTAGTTTCAGCGATCACTGTATCGCTGCATTTTTGTTGATGTATTTGAAAGAATGAACGTTGCTCTTCGCTGGCACTACTAGATAAAGGTTTCCATTCGCTCTCAACGATCTCAAGTTTAACGATGAATGAAGAGCTAAAATCAACAGTGGAAAGTTGTTCTATTTTATCTATGAGCTGTGCAATTTTTTCTTTACGCGCGCGCTCAGCAGCTTCGTTATCACTGATAACTTGAAGGCTTTCTTTGGCTGCTTTAAATACACCTTTATCTCTGTTTCGCGCTGTCTTGCAGAGAGTTTCTAAGGCCTCTCGAGACGATATTCGTTGAGCTGCAGCAATGCGGTCGGCTGCACGTTGACTTTTTTCAGCAATGACTAGCAGGTTTTGGCAATCGCTTAACTGGTTTATAGCCTGAATACGCAATCTCTCTTCATTACTGTTGAGAGCAATATGTGTCAGCAAATTGCTATCGTTCAAAGCGGACAGTGCCGATTGTTTCTCTTTTAATGTGCAATCAGAGTCAGAACTCAGTATTAGCTGGCTAATACGGTGTAAGGATTGTTGTTGAATAGTTTCAGGTTGCTGTTCGCTGATTTGGATCAGCAAAGCTAAATGGGTTAGTTTTTCAATGGCAGCAAGACGAACGAGTTCATCCTTATCTTCCAAAGCTAGTTTGGAGAGAATGGATTGAGTATCTGCGTCAGTTGCACGTAACTTTGCTATCGCTTTAAGACGTTTATCTGATTTGCTGTGTTGCCAATTGGGCTTAAAAAATCTAGCTAACATATCTACCTAAACAGATTTGGCGAAGACATATATTTAGATGGAGTCATCGCACCTTAGTGGGCATATTCTAACTCAGAAATTGAGTGCTTACAGCGTTGACATTATACGAAAAGGTCTAAGTAGAACTAATTTGTTACATAATGCGAGAATTGATGTTCCGAAATTGCCGGTATATAAGGCTTTGAGATATAAAGGGGTGTGTATGAATTTCTTTAATAATATATAACCACGGCCAAAATCTGTTACTGAACCCAAAAAGCATTGGCGAAACCCTTAAAGCAGAGTGAAGCTGAAGTCATATTAGGTAGCTACACTTTGCTTTAAGTGGGGCATTAAAAGATAAGTCTCTTTACTATTTTTAAAATAACATTCTTTAAAATAACATTGTTGCTGGAGTTAGGTTCTAATCTCTACATCCCCATCAACATATAGCCAAAAGCCATTTTCTTTTCTGAAATTTGATTTCTCATACAAAGTACCGGATTGTTCATCCGTTTCAAAGGCTGCTTCAAATTCAACAGTACCTTGTTCATCTGAACGGCCGCCTAGATCTGTGCTCAAAATCTTTAATCCGGTCCAGTTGGTATATTTAACTTGATCATTCAGTATATCAGCGTCATCTTCGCCTCTCTTTTCAGGCGCAGTTGTGTTGATTAAGTAATCAACGGCACCTAAAGCGAATGCGGTATAACGCGATCTCATTAGCGTTTCAGCAGTGGGAGCTGATTTCTGACCTTGAACGATCGGTTCACAACAATAAGTAAATGGCTTACCTGAACCACATGGGCATGCTTTATTAGTGACTTCCTGATCATGAGACATGGATGAACCCTTAACCGTGAAATGTTAATCTGGAATAGGGTTATTCTATATAATGTTTTTTATAACGGATATAGATCTTAATCAGCTTTTTTATATCTATCAAAACTGTAGGTTTGTAAGGATTAATTATGCCTAAGGCGCCTTTGACTTTTTTTTGGCACGATTACGAAACGTTTGGAATCGACCCTAAGCGTGATTGGCCTGTCCAATTTGCGGGCGTGCGTACAGATGAGAACCTCAATGTTATTGAGGAGCCTATTATGATTTATTGTAAGCCAAGTGATGATCAACTACCTCATCCAGAGGCTTGTTTGGTCACTGGTATTACGCCTCAAAAAGCGATAGAGGAAGGTGTATGTGAAGCTGATTTCTTTGCGCAGATTCATGAGCAGTTTGCTCGGCCGGGAACCTGTGGTGTTGGCTACAATAGTATTCGTTTTGATGATGAGGTGACGCGATACGGTTTGTATCGTAACTTTTATGATCCTTATGCACGAGAGTGGCAAAATGGCTGCTCTCGCTGGGATATTATCGATATGATGCGTTTAACACGGTCCTTGCGTCCCGAGGGCATTAATTGGCCTGAATATGAAGATGGTACCCCCAGTTTACGCTTAGAAGATTTAACCGCAGCAAATAATATCGATCATGGGCATGCGCATGATGCGTTATCAGATGTTTACGCCACGATTGAAATGGCGAAACTTGTGCGTGATAAACAACCGAAATTATATAATTACATTCAAAAGAACCGTTCAAAGCAAGCAGTACAGGCCCAATTAGATCCTATCTCTCATAAGCCTGTTTTGCACGTGTCTTCACGTTATCCCACGCATCAAGGAAATGCAGCAATTGTAGCTCCAATTGCGACGCATCCTATCAATAAAAATGGTGTATTGGTTTGGGACCTAAGAGTAAACCCTGAGCCATTAATAAGTCTGTCGGTTGAAGAAATTCGTAGAATTTTATACACCAAGCATACAGAGCTAAAAGACTCTGATCCTAAAATTGCGCTTAAACAGATACATGTGAACAAGTGTCCTATTGTTGCCCCTGCTGGTATGTTAAATAGTGACGAGGCTGCGCGACTAGAGATTGACGGTGATACGTGTCGTGCGCACCTTCAGATGATTCGAAGTTTTACTGGGCTTTCAGCAAAAATTGCCGATATCTATAGTGAGAGTCCCTTTGAAGCTGATAGTGACCCGGACATGATGCTTTATAGTGGTGGTTTTTTCTCCGCCACTGATAAAAAGTTGATTGAGCGGGTGAGGGCATCGAACCCTGTTGAGCTTTCAGAGCTTGATCTGCCGTTTCAAGATGTACGGCTAGAGGAGATGCTGTTCCGATATAAAGCACGCAACTGTCCGTCAACTTTGACATCTGAGGAACAGATGCAGTGGGAAGAGTATAGGCGAGCTAAACTGATTAATGGAGAGGGAGGGCATTTGAAAATGGAACAGTTTTACGAACGTTTAAATGAACTTTACTCACAGCAAGATTTAGGTGAAGAGAAACGGCATATTCTTGAAGAGCTTGCTGTTTATGCAGAGGCGGTTTATCCAATGGAAGAGTCTTTTGATGACGCCTTTTAGGCAACATATATTGTTGAGTTTGGTTTTGATTTCTCCTTTGCTCCAAGCTGAGGAGGAAACAGTGATGCCGATTAAGTATGAGGTCACTGCACCTGAAGGATACTTTTATGGCACCGTTGATGGTGAGACAGCTTATAAGGATTGGCGCCGAGGTTCCTTTGATAAAGAACGTATGACTGAAATCAAAGCAAGGGACCTGCCTAATGATCTGCCTCCACCGGTTATTATTCCTTATACAAAACCGACTGTTAAAGAAGTTCCTGTTGGGAAGCCGAAAACACCTCCATTAAAAGGCGAAGATAAGATCTTTGTGACTATTGGTAAAGATGAGAAAAAAGCACGTTGCTTTTTGCTAGGGGAAGGGTGCGACGAACTGGTGAAACCTGAAGAAAAAGATTCGATCTACTTTAGGCCGATTGAAGCACAGGAGAAAAAAAGAAAAGTCATTCAGGCTCAGTAATTGCTGCGCTTTGTTATTCAGCTAATCGGTTGATTGTTAATTACGGAAGTAGAAATAAAGTAGACAAAGGGTGGACCCCTTTATCTACTTTTTAACTTTTAAGCGTCCGGTACGGTAACCCCATCTTTTTTAAGTTTAGAGAATATCTCGCTGACCTTCTCATCGCTTAGTTGATTCTCTTGTGTTTGGTTAGAATCAAATTGCGTCCCAGTACTGCTCACAGTTAGGCGGCGAGTTTTAAGAGTTGTGAACGCACGTTGCACATCTGATAACATCACTTTCTGCACACGATCTGCTAAACGTTCCCGGGTATCAAAATGTGTTTCTCCCCAATCCAATTCACGCCAATAACGTTTTGTTTGGGTTGATAGTTTATTATCCTTTTTCAGAACTCGAGAGATAACGCTTCGCTTGAACTTTGAAAGTTTTTCAGGGCTTACAGCGAGTAACTCCTTTTCCCATTTATTTAAAAACTCATCGATATTATTTTCCAGTGCGTCAGCATCGACTGCTGGTGATTGCACAATAAAGGCGATAGCAGGCGTTTTATTCATCTGAAGAGGGGAGGCAAAAACGATATAACCTAACTGCTTTTCAGTTCTTATTTCGTTATAGAAAGGTGTGGCCAGAATCTCTGCGACTAAGGACAATTCAGCACGGGCCTGGATACTATTGGACTCCCCTTGAAGTAGTAAACTAATTGCTGAATCATTGTGGTTGATTATTAATGTTTCTTTTAACGCGTCATTTTTAGGGATTTGAGCAACGTGAATCTCAGGTATGGGAAGTACTGATTTGTTCACTAATGCATTTTTAACGGTCTGCCCCATCTTTAAAGAGGTGTCCCGATCTAAATTACCATGAGTCAAAACTTTCAGACTTGGTGATGCAATTAACTGCGATGAAAATTGTTTTAGTGATTCTATATTGATATGACTGAGAGCCTCAGTTTGCTCTTCGTTATTCCACTGAGGAAGTAAAAGTTCGTAAAGGCGAGCTGTGGTTTGATTATAAGGCTTATCTTTTAAAGCATTAACTAGGCCGTCGGCATATTTTTGCTTGTAAATATTAAAGCGGACTTCATTAAAATCTGGATTTTTAATGGCGTGTAAAACATCAGAAAGCAAGAGGTCTAGTTTGTCATTATAGCCTGATAATCTAACTGTAAACCCTTTTAGATGTGGGTAAATTTGTGTGCTTAAGCCCGCTAAATAGGCATCGTATAGTGTCTCATTTAGCTGCTCTTGTAACATTTGGGTATAGAGCTTATTGAGGACCCAGTTGTTCGGGGTTTGGTTAGCAATAGGGCTTTGTATTGTAAAGTAGAGGTCGGCTTGAGGAATATTAAAACGTGTTTCAGTTTTATGCCAGAGACTGAAACCTTTAGCTGAATCAATTTGAGTAGGTTTCTCTTCGGATTTCTCGGTAGCGATAAGGGAAAGATCTTCCGCAATAAATGGATTTTCTTTACGAATAGTTAGAGCTGAATTGATCGAATTAACCTTCAGTGCGCTAAGGGTCTTAGAAGAAAGCTTAGTGACAGAATAGGGCGCGTTGTAATAAGGCTCAATCTTCTCAGTCTGTGGCTTATTTGATTTAAGGCTAATAAATAGGTTATCAGGAGTTAGTTGGTCTAAATAACTACGGATCAAAAGTGGATCAAAATTGTCGAAATGATAATCTGCTGATATAGCCAGCTCGGTTGGATAGTGTTGCATCTGGCTTGATAGACGGCTTACCAAGTGTATTGGCTCTGCTTGCTCTTGAAAGCGAAAACTGATCTCACTGAGCTGCTTTTCCTCATTATAAAGTGACTCTTTTATCCCTTGTTGTTTCAGTAGCTCGATATATTGGAATACAGCCTGTGTGATCTTTAAATACTCCTTTTCTCCCTCTTCTGTGAGCTGAATATTGACCATAAAGCTCGCTTCGTGGGCTAAATTATGCCCTTGTGAGGCGGATAGAGAGGTTGCCCAGCCTTTGGTTTTTAGAAAAGAAAGTAAGCTGCCTTCTCCTTCATAACCCATAAGGCTGCTTATGTAATATAGGGGTTTAGCTTTCCAATGAGAGCGTGTTTCATTTGTAGGAAAGGTGAGAGTGAGTGAGTGAATATCTTTTATGGTTTGAATATTTACTTGCTGAGGTAGCTGATCTTCATTGAATAGTGGTTCATTTGTCTTAAATGACGTGGCCTCATGATTTTTAACCGCTGCAAATTTACCTATTACCATCTCTTCTAACTGTTCTAGAGGCTCTTTACCTAAAACAACCAGCGTCATGATATTTGCGGAGTAATATTGATTGTAAAATGCGAGTAGATCCTCGCGAACTCTACGCTCGTCATTATTTACTAAGGTGTCTAAATTGCCCACCGCAAAACGATTGTAGCTATTCTTTTGGTTCATTAGCTGCTTAGTGATTGCATAACTACGGCGGAAATCATCTTTGATTTTTGCTTTATATTCGGAATGTACAGCGTGACGTTCGCGGTCAACATACTTTTCATCAAATAAGGGGGAGATAAAAAATTGTGCAAAGCGGTCTAGAGCGGGTTCTAAATTATCGGCACTGATATCAAAGAAGTAATTGGTGTTTTCTTGTGATGTATAAGCATTATGTCCGCCTCCATGAGAACTGATGAATTCCTGATATTCACCTGCTTTTGGATATTTTGCTGTTCCTAAAAAAAGCATGTGTTCAAGAAAATGAGCTAGGCCTGCTCGGTCTTCCGGGTTGGCACTAGAGCCGACGGCTACGTTCATCGAGGCAGCGGCTTTGTCTGCTGCTGGGTTAGAGATAAGTAAAACCCTAAGTTGATTTTCGAGGGTGATCGCGGCGTATTCTTTAGGGTCTACCGGACTTTTTTCTACGGCAGCGAAAAGAGTATTTGAAAGTAATAGAGTGAATACTAATGTGATGGATAATAGAGGCTTGTTCACTCGTTTTTTTGCAGCTAATAACATCTGATGGGCCTTAGTTCTGGAACACAAAGAAAGTCTATTTATAGCTATTAGCAATTTAGCTAAATGGATAACACGACGTAATAAAAGTAATAGCTTAATAGAGTGACAAAGAATAACGGCTAGGGTTCCAGCTGTGAAGCAGGTTTTTTGATGGGCTTCTTAATATGGAACAATGGAAATAGCTGTTCCCAATGTTACAATCATCGACACTATATCCCGTTCAGCTAGTAGGAAGGACACTATGAACAAAGAGAAGGTCATTTTCGCATTTTTCATTGTGTTAGCTTTAACACTGAATTTTGGTTTTTTCTTAGGTGATATTAGCAATCCTTTACATCACAATGTGTATGAATATTTTGCTGCATTAGTTGTCAGTTTGATCTGTACGGTTATCAAATTCGGTGATCGTACTCATCTTGGTGCACTGATGTTGGCAACATCACTGGTCGCTGATTTGCAGCTGGTAGTGGGTGCTGGAATTTGGGGTTATGCGGAGCAGATTAGTGGTGTCGGTATGGACCCGTCGAATATGTCGAGTGTTGTGTCATTAAGTGGCGGTGCTTTATTAGCTAATATCATCTCTGTGATTTTGCTGGTGGTTGAAACAGCGATGCTTAGACGTTAACCGTTTAGTTTCTTTTGGACAATACTTGAGCATCCACGATGAATAATGTCATCTATTTGTTTCTACGCCGCTTAAGAGTACCGTTCATCACCTTAATCGTTATCTATTCGGTATCGGTTTTGGGATTTGTACTTATTCCTGGTATTGATGATCAGGGTAATGAGTACCGTATGGATTTCTTCCATGCGTTTTATTTTGTTTCTTTTATGGGATCGACTATTGGTTTTGGTGAGCTCCCTTATACCTTTACACCGGCTCAACGTTTGTGGACGTTGTTGTGTATTTACGCAACGGTTATCTCTTGGCTTTATGGTATAGGTACAGCGCTTGCTTTATTGCAGGAGCCTATTTTTGGGCGCATGTTACGTCGCCGCTCTTTTATTGCCACCGTTAAACAACTTAATGAGCCGTTCTATCTGATTTGTGGTTTTGGAGTCACAGGCAGGGTTGTTGTAAATCAGTTAGTGCGACGAGAAATTAGGGTGGTTGTGCTGGAAATCGATCAAGAGCGAATTGATGCGTTGGAAATGGATGAGCTTCCCGTGTCTGTTCCAGCGCTGTGTGCAGATGCTTCACTACCAGATCTTTTAGATGCGGCGGGGCTGCAGCACCCTAAATGCATTGGTGTTATGGCGTTAACCAATAATGATCAAGTTAACTTATCTATTTCTATTGCTAGTAAGTTGCTTTGCCCTGAACGAATGGTTATTAGTCGAACGGAATCTGATGTTACAACAGCTAATTTACAGTCGTTTGGTACAGATTTAGTGATTGACCCTTTCAGAACATATGCGCAGTATCTATCGTTAGCTGCACATGCTCCCTACATGCATCTGGTTTATGACTGGATTCACAACCCTTTTCATCGACCTCTTTCCAGTGTGTATCAACGGACTAAAGGGCGTTGGATTATTTGCGGGCATGGTCGGTTTGGGCGTGCGTTGTATCGAGCATTCGATGAAAGTGATGTTGAGCTAACAGTTGTGGATAGTGACGCCAGTAAAATTGCGGATATTCCCCATCAGGTAACAGGTATAGGGACAGAAGCTACTACGCTAATGGAAGCGGGCGTGCAAGATGCTGTAGGTATTGTTGCTGGTACAGGAAATGATGCGGACAATCTCTCTATTCTGATGACCGCGCGGGAGTTAAATTCTAAGCTATTAACGGTAGTGCGTCAGAGCATTCATGCAAATAGTCTAGTTTTTAAAAATAGCCGGGCTGATTTTATAATGGAGCCTGGACGAATCATTGCTAATCGAATATTAGCCCATGTTAAATCGCCACTGCTTCCTACTTTTATTGAGGAGATGCAGCAGCGTTATGATGATGTATGGGCGCATACATTGATCAACAGGATGAGTAGTGTTGTTGGTGACAATGAATTAGACAGTTGGGCTTTTACTGTGAGTGAAGAGGAGACTCCAGCTCTAATGGAGGCCTATCGCCAAGGCTTTGAGTTGAAACTGTCTTTGTTTTTTAAGGATCCCCATAACCGTAAACGTAATTTACATGCGTTCCCTTTAATGGTTCGCCGAGGTGAGTTAATTGAGATGTTGCCAGGGGAGCTCGATATAGTAGAGCCTGGTGATGAGATACTTATCTGTGGACTGAATAAGTCAAACCGTCGAATGCAGTGGATCGCTAAAAATTATAATGTATTGCATTATGTGTTGACCGGTAATGAAGCAAGTAATAATTTGCTCTCACGTTTTTTATTAAAATGAAATAAAAGGCTATCACTTTAGAGGTAAGGTTTCTGGCTTATTTCCTGTTAGTCCTAACGACTCTGTTTTGGGCGGGTAATTTTGTTTTAGCGCGTGCCTTTTCTGTCGATATTTTACCCATGACGTTAGCCTTTGTACGTTGGATGGGTGCTTTCATTATTCTGCTCCCTTTTATTATTCCTGTGGTGTATAAGCATCGCCAGGTTATCTTATCTAATAGACTACTTTTATTTTTATTTGGTGCACTAAGCGTTGCAGGTTTTACTACGCTTGCATATATAGGATTGCAATCAACAACTGCTTTAAATAGTACGTTGATGCAATCTACTATGCCGATAATGATTCTAATTTTGAGCTCTGTGTTTCTGAGAGAATCTATACTTTTAAAGCAGTGGATGGGTGTGGCAATTTCCTTGGGTGGCCTAGTACTTCTAGTCAGTCAGGGCGATTTGTCGGTATTGATGTCTCTTGATTTTAATAGCGGTGATCTATGGATCATTTCTGCGATGCTGGTATGGGGTATCTATAGCATCGCTTTACGATGGAAACCTAAAGAGTTACCGAGATTTGCTTTTTTTGCTGTGACATTGATTGCAGGGGTTGCGATACTTGCTCCTTTATCTTGGTGGGAGCTAAAAGATGCGAAACCTATTGAGTGGAACCAAGATCTTTATTTTTTAGTAGGGTATTTAGTCGTATTTCCCTCTATACTATCGTATCTATTTTGGAATTATGGCGTTGAAAAATTAGGCGCCCAACGAGCCGGTCTGTTTATACATTTGGTCCCCCTATGGGGAATGCTGCTGTCAGCAGTGTTTTTAGGGGAATCTATCCATGCCTTTCATTTATGGGGTATGGCTTTAATTTTCAGCGGAATCTATTTCGCTGTAATTTCCGGCAAATCACTAGAAAAGAGCCTGTAAGGTTAGGAGAAACAATGCGGACATTTTTTGTCACACTGATGGCAGTATTTCTTATTACACTTCCAATCGCAGAATTAGCAGAAGCAAAACGCTTTGGTGGAGGCTCATCATTCGGTAAGAGTTTCACATCTAAAAAATCACAATCTGCACCAGCTCAAAAGCAATCTTCGGCAACAAACAGTACGGCACAAAAGAATGCAGCAGGAACAACTAAACGTAGTGGTTTTGGCGGGATGATGGCAGGTCTTCTTGCTGGTGGCATTTTTGGCGCGTTGTTATTTGGTGGTGCGTTTGATGGTATTCAGTTTATGGATTTACTGTTAATTGCGGGTGTGATCTTTATTGTTTATAAAATTTTCTCAATGCGGAAACAGTCGCAACCTCAGCAGCAACCTTCGTACGCAAATGGTCCACAGCAGTATGAAATAAAACCTCATAATGAGCCAATGCAGCGTGAAGCTGCACCTGAACAAAAAGAAGAGTTTAAGCCAATGCCTTCTTTCAGTTCCGGTTGGGGGGAAGCAAATGATATTAAGCTACCTAGCTGGTTTAATCAGGAAGCTTTTCTTGAAGGTTCGCGTGAGCATTTTGTGAAATTACAAAAGGCTTGGGACGAAAATAACTGGGAAGAGATTCAGACTTACACAGCACCCGAGATGTATAACCTTCTTAAGGAAGAGCGTGCTAAGTCACCTGACGACCAGAAAACAGAAGTTGTGTCTGTAATGGCAGAGTTGGCTAATTTTACTGATGGTAAAGATGAAGTCATTGTCAGCATCAATTTTTATGGTTGGTTGAAAGAAAATTCAGAAGAAACTGCTGAATTTAATGAAACCTGGCACCTTTCTCGAGATATGCGTGTTGAGAATGGGGATTGGTATATTGTAGGTATTCAGCAAAACTAATTTTAGTTTTAGCTCTATTAGAAAAAAGCCAAAGCGAATGCTTTGGCTTTTTTATTTCTAAGATTGACTCCTAATCTTCATCATGATCACGAATGAACGTCCAGTTGTCTCCCTCAGACATCGTTTCACTGAAACGGTAACCTTCAAGGTCAAAGTTTTTTAGTTGCTCTGGCGTGTCTATTTTGTTTTGGATGATGTATCGAGTCATTAAGCCTCTAGCTTTCTTCGCATAAAAACTGATCATCTTATATTGACCATTTTTCCAGTCTTTAAAGACCGGTGTAATGATGCGAGCTTGGAGGTTTTTCTCTTTAGCAGCTTTGTAATACTCGTTAGACGCAAGATTGATAAGTACAGGGTTTGAATTTTGTGTTAGTTCTTGGTTGAGCGCATCACAAATAATAGTGCCCCAGAACTCGTATAGATTCTTACCACGGGCGTTTTGTAAACGTGTTCCCATCTCTAATCGATAGGGCTGCATAAGATCTAGCGGTTTAAGAATTCCGTATAGCCCGGATAGGATGCGAAGGTGGTCTTGGGCAAATTGGAGATCATCCTCACTCAGTGTTTCAGCATCAAGGCCAGTGTAAACATCTCCTTTAAATGCTAATACAGCCTGTTTAGCATTTTCAAAGCTGAACTGTTCTTCCCATGATTCATATCGAGCCACATTTAGGCTTGATAGTTTGTCGCTTAGCTTCATGAGTGCGGCAACATCTTGCACGGAAAGTTTTCTAAGCTCATCAATTAAAAGCTGAGAGTGATCTGTAAAACGAGGCTGTGAGTGAGTTTGTGTCACTGGAGCCGTATCGTAATCAAGTGTCTTTGCAGGCGAAACTACAATTAGCATAGGAATAAGTCTGTATTAAGTGAAAAGATTAAAGGAATAATAGCGTTGTCGGCCGTTACAAAAAAGACCATTTTTTAGATGGTCTTTTTTAATGTCCACTCTATGGGGTTGAAAGAGCGATCAAATTTCCCTGTTTACGGTTTTCGAGAGGCAGTCAGAATGTCTGCAATTGTTGTCTTGCACTTGCACCCTCTCTAGCCTGAGGTGTTTGATACTTATTCGTAGGTTCTTTCGTTAGTCTTAGTTGTAGAGTTTTTCCTATTTGAATAAATAGTATGGAGAAAAATACATAGAGCTGTCCCCAACCAAACAAACAGAGCAGGCATAATAGGGTTCTCAAATGAGCCTAAAATTTTAAGAACAGCGCCTGAGAATAGAAATCCTCCGAACAGACAAAGAATGCCAGACATGATGGACGTGACAATGAGGGGGATAGAGCGTTCGGTACTGCGAAAAATATACCAGCCTGCACTGGCAAACAGAGCGGTGAGTGTCATCCAAGAGGCGATTGATTCAGTCATAGATATCTCAATGTATATTGTTATTATTTTGCTCTTTTTACCACCTTATAGAGGGTGGTGTCACCAAGACATTCGGTTGATGATGTTAAGAGGATCGTTTGGGCGAAATTACTCCTTTTTTTCGGTATTATGTTGGGCATTCATATGGCGGTTTTGTCATGTTGCCTGAATAAACAGTTTTTCAGGCAATTTAGGTTTAAGAGAAGATAATTAAATGGAAAAGAAAACAGTTCTGACGGGTATTACAACAAGTGGTACGCCGCATATTGGTAACTACCTAGGTGCAATAAAACCTGCCATCGAGCTTAGCCAGGGCGATACGTATAACAATTTCTATTTTCTTGCGGATTATCATGCCCTAATTAAGTGCCATGATCCCGATCGTGTTGCTCAATCAACACGTGAGATTGCAGCGACTTGGTTAGCTTTAGGCTTAGACACAGATAAAGCGACCTTCTATCGTCAGACTGATGTGCCAGAAATCACAGAGCTAACATGGATCCTAACCTGTATGTGCTCTAAAGGGTTGATGAACCGAGCACATGCTTATAAAGCGTCAGTTGATGCAAATCGTGAAGCGGGTAATGCAGATCTGGATGACGGCGTGACTATGGGGTTGTTTAGTTACCCTATTTTGATGGCGGCTGATATCTTAATGTTTAATGCAGATCTCATTCCTGTAGGAAAAGATCAGATACAGCATATTGAGATGGCGCGCGATGTCGCTGGCCGTTTTAATCATACATACAAGAAACTTTTCACCGAACCTCAAGCGGTTGTTGATGAAGAAACGCAGCTGATCCCAGGTTTAGATGGTCGTAAAATGTCTAAGAGTTATGACAATACCATCCCTCTCTTTTGTGGTCCTGATGAGCTTTATAAGCTGATAAAGCAAGTGAAAACGGATACAAAAGCACCCGGTGAGCCTAAAGATGCTGATACGAGCACTATTTTCCAGCTGTATAACTGTTTTGCTAATGAGCAAGAAGCGGCATCAATGCGTCAACAGTTTGAAAACGGTATTGGTTGGGGTGATGCTAAGAAGGAGCTGTTTGAGTTCTTAGATAGCAAACTCGCAGCGCCACGTGTTCGTTACAATGAATTGATGAATGATCTTGGTGCGGTAGAAGAGGTGTTATTAAAAGGTGCTGATAAAGCGCGTGCAGTGGCATCACCACTTATGGATCAAGTTCGTATCGCCTCAGGCATTCGTCCGTTGACTTATGTCGCGGCTGAGAAAACAGAAGAGAAGCAGAAGAAAGAGAAATCTGCCGAAGCAATTGCGCGTGCCGAAGAGGGACGTCGCCGTGGAATACTGATGCAGCTTAAACCTTTGCTAGCTCAAGTAGAGGATGCGGATGACAAACCGGCTATGGCTAAGTCTTTAATTGCTGATAAAACGGCTCAAGTTGAAAGTTTAAAGAAAAAAGCTAAACAGAAAGCACAAAATGAGCTGGATGTTTTACAAGAAGAGCTTGCCGCATACCTATAAGGTTATTTAAAGGGTAACTGGGAATATGTTTACCACGATCATCAGTGTAGAGGATTTAAGGTCATTATCTACAACCCCTATGGTTGTGATTGATTGTCGATTCAATTTAGCTGATACGGAAGCTGGACGAACCGCTTACGGTGTTGATCATATTCCGGGTGCTTTTTATCTCCATCTTGATGAGGATCTTTCTTCTCCAATTACCTCTTTCAGCGGAAGGCACCCTCTACCCGATCTTAATTTATTAGCGCAGAGTTTGGTTTCTTTCGGTATAACCGATCAGACCCAAGTCGTTGTATATGATGACTGCGCAGGGGCGATGGCTGCTCGAGCATGGTGGTTGATCAAATGTTTAGGACATGAGGCTGTAGCTGTTTTGGACGGGGGGTATCCTGCTTGGCTGTCTACGTCTATTGAGCATTCCCAATCGGGTCATTCAAAATCTAGTTCAAAGGCAGATGCTTTAGCTTTAAATACTGTTTACAACCATTTACCACAAAACACACTAAGCGCTGATCAATTAGCCGCCCTATTAGCGAGTCGTCAGATATGTTTAGTGGATGCGCGGGCAGCTGAGCGTTTTTGTGGTGATGTAGAACCTATTGATCCTGTTGCAGGTCATATCCCAGGGGCAGTCAATCGTCCTTTAACGGATAATATTGAAAAGGGTTTGTTTAAAACACCTGAAAAGTTACGTGAAGAATGGCTCTGCATTATCGATAGTTTTCCTGCAGAGGATGTTGTTCATATGTGTGGTTCTGGGGTGACCGCTTGTCATAATCTGTTAGCGATGGATATTGCAGGTTTAAAGGGTAGTAAAGTATATGCGGGCTCATGGAGTGAGTGGATTCGTGATCCTAAACGGCCTATTGCTAAAGATTAATCTTCACCTCTCGTTATCGATCATTATTTGTAATCATTGAGTTGCCAGTTATATTGGTCGTTGTGAATCTTGTTAAAAGTAGCTAAACGCTTTTGTAATTCAGGTTTTGCATAGTGGGTTAGGTGTTGAATAACTCCCTTATCATTACCGCCAAAATCGTCTTGAAACCATTCATAAATACTAGAAACGATTAACTTGCCACTTTTTACATTCACGCCTCTAGGATGATTGATAAATGATACGGCAGCGTTATCTAGCTGCTCTTCCATGTTTTCAGCGGTAAATGCCTGCGTGCTTATGTTCGGACAGCCGATGGAAGCGCAGTTAACCGCATAATGGATGCGAGGGTCCTTCCAGATGGGGCGAAGGATTCGGTGCTCGATATCATCCAAGCTTAATGCTTCACTTTCTACACTGACTATCTTTTTCTTCCATGGGCCACGAGTGAAAAAGCCAGAAGAAAGCTTTATTTTTAGAATCGACTCAACTGGATAATGATCCAAAATAATGTCGATAGTCAGTGCATTATAAAGATTGATCCAAAAAGCGCGCTGTTGCTCTTGGTTAAATTCACTAATAGGAAGAGAACTGGTTAGCTGTATATACTGCTTAAGCGCGGTTCTATCTTCCACTGTAACTTTACTGTAAGCGACTCGATTGAGTTGAGTGGAATCTTCTATTACATATTTTTTAAGAAATAGACTCCAAGGTTTATGGTCTATATTGCTTTCATTCTTGGTGTTATGTTGCA
>CERC01066752.1_pt1 | contig 17251 bp, 16 predicted proteins | sample 530921 | NCBI WGS metagenome assembly CERC01 (sample SAMEA2621099, study PRJEB7988) | marine metagenome | isolation source: saline water (ENVO:00002010), including
TGGATCAAAAACATATTGTTTGTTTCTTTAACTGAGTTAAATAGCCTGACAATTAGTTAACAATATGCTTTATCTGTTGTCGGCTGTTTAATAAAACTATAACCCTAATGTTAATTCACTAGTTCTATTATTTTTGCCGACATGATCCACAATAAAAAAGTTGTTGTTGTTATGCCAGCGTATAATGCTGAAAAGACGCTGGAGCAAACCTATAATGAAGTCCCTTTCGATATTGTTGACGAAGTTATTCTCGTTGACGATAAAAGTTCAGACAATACCTCTGAAAAAGCCAAAGCTATAGGCATCCACCATGTTATTACTCATGAGCAAAACAAAGGTTACGGTGGTAACCAAAAAAGTTGTTATAACAAGGCTCTTGAAATTGGTGCCGATATTGTAATTATGGTTCACCCAGATTACCAGTACACACCTAAATTAATTGCCTCGATGTGCTACATCATTGCCAATGATGTGTATCAAGTGGTTCTTGCTTCCAGAATTCTAGGAAAGGGCGCCTTAAAAGGGGGAATGCCAATCTATAAATACATTGCCAACCGTATACTTACATTCACCCAGAATGTTTTGATGGGTCAAAAGCTTTCTGAATACCATACCGGTTACAGAGCTTTCTCTAAAGAAGTACTTGAAGCCATTGATTACAACATTAATTCTGACGATTTTGTGTTTGATAATCAAATGCTGGCACAAATTGCTTTTGCCGGTTATGAAATGGCTGAGGTAACTTGTCCGACAAAATATTTTGAAGAAGCATCATCCATCAATTTCAAGCGTAGCTCAATATACGGACTAGGGGTTTTATGGACTTCTTTCTCATTTTTCCTTCAAAAGTTGGGAATGGGAAGTTTCAAGATTTTCAAAGGAATTAAAAAGAAATAAGCAGTTTGCTTATTTCTTTGCTGACCTTTTCCAGAAGGTAAATCCGTTTTCTTCGTATAAGAATTCCATTTCGGGATTCTCTCGAAGCTTTTTGTCTGTAGTTACTTTAGACACAAAGTAAGCGTCTTTGTCTATATCTCCATATAGTACCCAATGCTTGTACTCTGTGTTCAAATGTTCCTCAGGTATTAAATCCGGTGATCTTCGGGTGTAGAACAATTGACCGTAACTTTTAAACCCTTCAGGCTCTACATAACAGTCACAATTGGCTTTTTCTTCGTAAAAAGTAATTGCTGCCCGTTGAGAGATACGCTCAATTTTGCCGATGACTAAAATCAAGGTAAAGAATACAAATACTCCTGTACCTCCTAGTAGCACTTTAATGCCGAGTAACGTTTGCCGCTTATTGTACAAAACAATAAAAGCTACCGTTATCCCTATTAGCAATACCCCCATTGTGGCTTCAAGTCCTGTCCAAGGAACTTCTGCATTGAGATTGGCTAAAGCAAACTTATCAGCTTGAAATAAAGGTTTTATCCAATCAACGTTCATTCCTACAAAAGGCAATGCGATGACGATGCCTCCCATAACTATTGCTAAACCAAGCATAATTCCTTTCATCCATCGCGTGAATGTAATGCGGTGATCCAACATGTTTTCCAGCACCAATGCAGCCAAAAATGTCATGGGGAAATAAGTCATAGAGCTATAGTGAACAATCTTAGAACGCACAACTGTAAACAAGATCAACACCACCCAAAACAACATTAGCATCCACTTTCTAAAATCTTTATCTGTCAATTTTTCCAGAAAAAGCTTTCCGTGCGAACGGATAAGAAAAATAGAAATTGGAAAGCACCCAATAAGTATTACCACAAAATGATATCCAGGAAATCCTGCATGTCCTGCATCGGCACGGCTAAAAATTTCCCATTGGCGAACCGTAAACTCAACTACGAATTTGGGGCCATTTGCCAAAAATTCTACTCCAAACCACATTAGGGTTACGCACAATGCCAATACTGTATACACTATAACTTCCCAAGCATTAATGTAAAACTTAAAGCGTTGACTAATCCAGTAAACACCTAATGTTAAACCTGTTATTAAATATGCTACAGGTCCTTTGGTTAAGATTCCCAGCCCAGTAAATAATGCAGCTATAATCAGGTAATACATCTTCTTACGGGGTAACTCTACTCCTTCAATACCATTCTTTTTCCAATGAAAAAGAATCAAATGATAAATCCCCATAAAAATGAAGTAGTTAAACCAAGGGTCTATTATTCCTGATTTAAAATATAGGTTTGGAAGAATTGATCCAAAATAAGCTCCAACCCATAACCACCCAAAACGTACACCTCTTAGTTTCTCACCTATTTTATACAGCGAAACCAATGTAACAATACCACAGATGGCATTCGGAAAGCGGGCAGCATAATCTCCTACACCAAATAAGTTCATTGCTCCTGCCTGCATCCAAAAGAACAAGGGAGGTTTCTCTGTAAACAGAATGTAATTGACATGGATGCGCAAGTAGGTTTTAAGCTCAACCATTTCTCGCGCTATCTCTGCAAAATTGATCTCATCCCAATCAAAAAGGTGAACACCTCCTAAAAAAGGGATAAAGAAGATTGCTGCAACTACAGCTATAATAAGGGCATTTCTGTTGGATACAGACATATTATTTTTTCTTTCCGAGTTTGTTCAAAATATTACTCACAAAGTCATCATTAATTCCCAGTACACCTTTAATCCAGTTATAAAGAGCTATCGCTTGTTTATCCATCCAGATAAACACGGCTTTAAAGCCATCGGATGGACGAGCTCTATAATTGGTTGCTCTTTTATTGGGTAATTCTTTTTCTTCTGTGAAATAATAAAGTGCTATTGATTTTCTGGAATCTCCTTCTGGACAATTAATAGGATCTGGTAAACCGTGGTAAGAATCTTCATCTGTGTTGAAAATCACAACTCGATTAAATAAAGGAGCTATTTTGCGTTCACACTCTTTCATTTGACGATCCCACAGTTCCAAATCTCCACGGTAATTTTCTTCCCAATTTTTGTTGAGATAGACCAATACATTGACACGCCTTCTCCAATTTCTTTTGTGAGGATGCACGGTAAAATCAGCATGTACATTAAGATAGCCACCTCGTTCGCTTTGGTGTATACCGCCACCTTCGAAAGTGTCATCTGGTAGTAAGTTATCAATTCCCGTTATTTGTTCCAGCCAAGAAATAAATTCTTTGGTATTTAACTCGTTGATCACCTCTCTTATGAAAGGAGGAATTAAGTCTAATTTATTGAGTCCATGTTTACGTTCATTCACATGCACGTAATGAATCCAACCTTCGTCTTTAATTTTAGGGAACTGTTCAAGTGCTTTATCTGCCGCCCATTCTTCAAGAAAGTCTTCAAGCATAATGTGCGGATAAGGGGACGCATTTTGATACTCAGGCTTCAGTTGGGTTAGTTGATTATTCCACTTTGAATAATCTACAATCTTTTGATTCTCCACAAGTATATTTTGGGTTGTTTATAGCTTCAAAAATAAGAATAAAAGCTCGGCACTAAATGATCATACCAACAATGGCTGCAGTGAAAAGGCAAGCCAATGTTCCACCTATCAAAGCTCTTAGTCCCAGTTGAGACAAAAGCCCTTTTCTACTTGGCACAAGCGCTCCTATTCCTCCTATCTGAATTCCAATTGAAGCAAAATTTGAAAAGCCACAAAGAATATAAGTAGCCATAATCATAGACTTCTCTTCTGCAAAAGCATGATTGGCTTTAAAATCGGCCATAGTTACATAGGCATAAAACTCATTTAAAATTGTCTTTTCTCCCAGTAGCTGCCCAACAATTACAATATCGTCTCCATTAACTCCAATGAGCCAAGCCACAGGAGCGAATAAATACCCTAACATAAATTGAAATGAGAACGTATCATAATTCGTATTTGCGGCTATCCATTCGTTTAAGCCTGTTAAATTACCGAAGTAGCCTAAAAAGTAATTACCCATGTATATAAGAGCTGTAAACACCAATAACATTGCTCCAACGTTTACAGCTAGTTTTAAGCCATCAGTAGTTCCGTTTGAAATGGCCTCTAAAACATTGGATTCTTTTTTGTCTTTGGTCATTTCCATTGACTCATCAACTTTTTCTGTTTCAGGAACCAACATCTTAGCGGCAACAATAGCTGCCGGGGCACTCATAATAGATGCTGCCAAGAGGTGTTTTGCAAAAAGTACCTTTTGTACAGGATCATCCCCTCCTAAAAAACCAATGTATGATGCCAAGACACCACCTGCTATCGTAGCCATTCCTCCGGTCATTAACGACATAATCTCGGACCTTGTCATACTTCCTAAATAAGGACGTATTAGCAATGGAGCTTCTGTTTGTCCCATAAACATATTACCGGCAGCAGCAAGACTCTCAGCTCCCGAAAGTTTCATGGTTCGTTTCATAACCCATGCAAAACCATAAACTATCTTTTGAAGTATACCCCAATAGTACAATAAACTGGAAAGAGCACTAAAGAAGATAATGGTCGGAAGTACATTAAATGCGAAGTTGGCAAGTGCCGGATGTATACTATCAGCACCAAAAGGAGTAAATAAAAATTCGCTTCCGTATTGTGTAAATGAAATAATTCGAACGAATGACTTACTTAGAAATTCAAACCCAATCTTTACCCATTCTAATTTTAAGATGGCCAAAGCAAAGATCATTTGAATCACTAGTCCTTTAATAATAAGTGGCCAATGGATTTTTTTTCGATTGGAGCTAAGTAACCACGTTACTAAAACAAGAAAGGCAAGGCCAATTAATCCCCTGCCAATAGCTATAAAGTTGATTGATGCCCACATGAAAGCGATTCGCTAATAGTTTGAAAATCAAAAACCGCAAGTTAAAAGAATATCACGATCTGCGGTTGATTTCATCTCTGATTTTGGAAGCAAGTTCATAGTTCTCATCATTGATAGCTTGATCAAGTTGCTCTTCAAGTTCGTTGACTGAATAACTACTCAATCCACTTTTCTCTTGCGTTCCCGGAACATCGATTTCAATTTCTTCAGTTTCAGGTTCTTCTTCGTCATGCTCCTCTTCCATCACTATCCCAGCTTGCGCTAGAATGAACTCATAGGTGTACACAGGACAATTAAAGCGTACAGCTAGTGCAATTGCATCTGAGCTTCGTGCATCAATCTCTTCGGTTTTGCCCATGTGCTCGCAGATGATTTTTGCGAAAAAGATCCCTTCTATGAGATTGTAAATGATTACTTCAGTTACGTTAATCTCAAAAGTGTCTGCAAACGATTTAAAAATATCGTGTGTAAGCGGACGACTAGGTTTCATTTTTTCAAGCTCAATAGCTATAGCCTGAGCTTCAAAATTTCCGATAATGATGGGTAGTCTTCTTTTCCCTTCCTTCTCACCTAAAACAAGCGCATAGGCACCCGTTTGAGTTTGACTATAAGATAATCCAACGATGTCTAGCCGAATCTTTTCTTCCATATAGCCGCTAGTTTTAAACGCGTGCCTAAGCGCAAATATCGGAAAAGCATTTGGGTTAACCAGCCGCTTTGTACTTTCTTATTGCTTCAACTAGTTTTGGAACTACATCAAAAGCATCGCCAACTATACCATAATCAGCAGCTTTGAAGAATGGAGCTTCAGGATCTGTGTTGATAACTACTATCACTTTTGATCCGTTTACACCTGCCAAATGTTGAATTGCCCCCGAGATACCGATAGCTATATATAGGTTTGGACGAATAGCAATACCTGTTTGTCCAACGTGCTCGTGATGAGGTCTCCAACCAATATCGGCAACAGGACGTGAACAAGCTGTAGCTGCACCTAACTCTTTCGCTAAGTCTTCTACCATACCCCAGTTTTCAGGTCCTTTTAGTCCTCTACCAGCTGAAACAACCAAATCTGCTTCTGTTAATGGAATTTCACCATCGTTAGAATCTAAAGACACTTCTTTAACTGTAATTCTGCTATCTCCTAAGTCTGCATCAAATGCTACAACCTCAACACTTCCTCCTTTTTCTTCTGTTCCTACTGAGTTAGGAAGTACCGCTACTACTTTAACATCAGTTTTTACGGACACCATAGCAAAAGCTTTCCCTGAGAAAACACTTTTCTTCACCGTAAATCCGTTAGATAAATCAGGATAGTCTACTGCTCCTGAAACTAAACCTGCTTTCAATTTAACCGCTGTTAAAGGAGCTACGCTTTTACCGGTATAATCTTGAGAGAACACAACAACTTTAGCACCTTCGCTTTCAGCTGCTGCTTGTACTAATTTGCTCAACTTTACAGGATCCATGTCTTTTTGAGCTTTACTCACCAACACTTTCGTAACCCCGTAATTTCCAAGTTTTGCTAATTCTTCATCACTGGCTTCGCCATAAGTAACGGCAACTGCGCTACCGCCAAGGTCAGCAGCAACTTTAGCTCCGTATGAAGCCACTTCGTATGATGATTTTGTAATCTTTCCTTCTAATACGTCTACAAATACTACTACTGACATGGCTTATATTACTTTAGCTTCTTTGTTCAACAATTCTACCAATTCCTCTACATTTTCCGGATCGATCAATTTAACATCTCCTTTTTCAGGTGGTAATTGATACGATGTTATCTCGGTGTATGCTTCTGCATCAGTTGCAGGTACAACAGCTAACTTTTTCGTTCTTGCTGCCATAATACCTCTCATGTTTGGAATACGTTGTTCTGCCATTCCTTTTGATGCACTTAGAACAAATGGAGCTTCAACTTCAAGCTTCTCAACACCACCTTGAATATCTCTTTCAACAGAAGCTGTATTTCCGTTCATGTCCATTTTACTGGCATTTGACACATAAGGCAAATCCATCAATTCCGCTATCATTCCACCAACTTGACTACCATTGTAGTTAATGGTCTCTTTACCTGTCAAGATAAGATCATAGCCATTTTCTTTTGCGTAGCTCGCGATTTGAGACGCCACAAAAAATGCATCGGTTGGTTCTGCATCTACTCTTACAGCGTCATCTGCACCAACGGCCAATGCTTTACGAATAATAGGATCTACATCTGCACCGCCAACAGTAATTGTTGTTACTGTTCCACCTTGAGCTTCTTTAATTTCAATTCCTTTTACTAAGGCATACCATTCGTCATACGGATTTACGATAAACTGTACTCCGTTTTCATCGAATTTAGTATCGCCATCAGTAAACTTAATTTTGGATGTCGTATCCGGAGCTTTACTGATACAAACTAAAATTTTCATTCTTTATTAGAGTTTTGGGTTAATCAGCAGAATGAACTGCTAAAAAAGATTATTTGTTCAATATTGTTCTGTCTTAGCAAAACTAAAATAAAAGGGGCGTACAAAAAAAGAATTCAAGTAATTTATTATGCACGCATACCTTTGTAAAAACAACTTAACCCTTGTATTACAACAACTTAAACAAAACAATTCCACATTAATAAGAGAATAGCACACTTTTAAAAATTTGAAAAAATCCTAGAAAACACCTCCTAATTCCCTATTCATTTCCAAAAACCGGCCTGAGCACATTATTTTTTACATTTGCTCGACTAGTAGACTCACTAAAGAAAGACAATATTAACATGAGAATTATTCAATTCAGAGAAGCCATTGCTGAAGCAATGAGCGAAGAAATGCGTAGAGACGAAAACGTATTTCTTTTGGGTGAAGAAGTTGCCGAATACAACGGTGCTTACAAAGCTTCACAAGGAATGCTAGACGAGTTTGGTTCGAAGCGTATAATCGATACTCCAATTGCTGAACTTGGATTTGCTGGAATTGCTGTTGGAGCGGGTATGAATGGCCTTCGTCCAATTGTAGAGTTCATGACTTGGAACTTTGCTATCCTTGCTGCCGATCAGATCATTAACTCTGCGGCTAAAATGCTTCAAATGTCTGGAGGACAATATGGCTGTCCTATTGTATTTAGAGGTCCTAATGGACAAGCCGGGCAATTAGCAGCTACACACTCTCAAAGTTTTGAAAGCATGTATGCCCATATTCCGGGATTAAAAGTTGTTACTCCTTCAAACCCATACGATGCAAAAGGTTTACTAAAAGCTGCAATTAGGGATGACGACCCGGTAGTTTTTATGGAATCTGAAAAAATGTATGGTGACAAAGGTGAAGTTCCAGATGGAGAATACATTATTCCAATTGGAAAGGCTGATGTTAAAGTTGAAGGTACGGACTGTACATTGGTTTCTTTTGGAAAAATTATGAAAGTAGCCCTAGCTGCAGCTGAAGAACTCAAGAAAGAAAACATTAACATTGAAGTAATTGACCTTCGTACTATCCGTCCAATGGATCACGAAACAATTATTCAATCCGTTAAGAAAACTAACCGTTTGGTTATTCTTGAAGAAAGCTGGCCTGTTGCTTCAATTTCTAGTGAAATTTCATACATCGTACAAAGTCAGGCTTTCGATCATTTAGATGCGCCAATTAGAAGACTTACTCAATCTGATACTCCTTTTGCATTCGCCAAAGAACTAATTGACGAAGCTCTTCCTGGAGTTGAAGACATTGTAAAAGCAGTTAAAGCTTCTATGTACGTTTTATAGAAAAGGTCAATACTCTCTTTTTAATCATAAAAAAAGCTCCTGAAATCAGGAGCTTTTTTATTTTATGATAAATTCTTGTTCCTTGACTAAAACAACCCGTGTAGTTCTGTATCTATTTTATGGATGATAAGACCTAAGTCTTCTTTATCTTCTTTAAAGTTATTATTGTCTACATCTATTATCAACAGCTTCCCTTTGTCATAAGTCGATATCCAAGCTTCATAACGTTCATTCAAACGTTTAAGGTAATCTAAACGGATAGCTTCTTCATACTCTCTCCCTCTCTGCTGAATTTGATTCACCAAAGTAGGAACCGAAGCTCTCAAATAAATCAACAAATCCGGAGGAGCTACAAACGAATCCATCAGGTTAAAAAGGCTGAAATAGTTTTCAAAATCTCGTGTGGTCATCAGCCCCATCGAATGAAGGTTAGGTGCAAAAATATAGGCATCTTCATAAATGGTTCTATCTTGAATTACCTTCTTACCACTTTCGTGAATAGATTGTACTTGTGAAAAACGACTATTTAAAAAGTAAATCTGCAAATTGAACGACCAGCGTTGCATTTCATTGTAAAAATCGTTGAGGTATGGGTTTTCATCTACATCCTCAAAATGAGGCTCCCATCCATAATGACTCGCTAATAATTCAGTTAGCGTTGTTTTTCCTGAACCTATATTTCCTGCTACTGCAATGTGCATATTTTTTCGATTTCGGACGTTTAACTTGGATAAGCTGAAAAGCCCACAAATTTAATTTTTATCAAGAATTAATCGGTAAAGTGACAATTGTTTCGCGCCAGCTAAAAGTAGATGATTTTCATAAACCGAAAAGCTATTCACCTTTATTTCCGGAAGTAATATTGTACGCGTTGTCGCTGTCTTAAGGTTGTATTGAAGTAAAGCTCCCTTTTCAAGCACATACAGATAGTTACTGTAGATTGAAAACTTTTCTAAATGTTTAAAAGGAATTGTTTTATAGTAAGTTCCATAGATATCAAAAACCAAAATTCCTGTTTCAGGATTATTAACATACAACCAATTGCCTTGTTCTCTCATGTAGTTAGGATTTAACTCCTGTCCCAAAACCTGTTGCAAATTGGATGTTTGGTTAACAACATTAAAGTTCCGGTCTAAACGGGTTAACTGAAAAGTAACCTGATCAAATACCCAAAATCCATTATCGTATGAGGTGCACGCACTTATTGACTGAACAAAACCATATTCATTTAAACGTAAAGGTTGACTTCGTGCGGCAAGCTTTGTATCGGCAAAAACAATTTGACCAAAGTCTTTGTAGAAAACCAGTATTTTCAACGGGTTGGTTACATCAACGGTTGTAATATCTCCCAACACTTTGTTACTCTCACGCAACAAGAACTCTCCTTTCAAATCATATTTTGACAACTCATCATGATTTGCCACATAGAAATAACCCAAATTATCAAAGGCTACATAATGTGCTTTGATAGGTAACGAAAATTCAAGGTTTATTCCACTTTGTTGGGCATATACGCCAATATGGAAAACCATTAAAACAAATATGTTAGCGATTAACTTTAACAAAGCTCAAAATTGAATCTATATATTTTCGATCATGCGATAATCTTGGCACCTTATTTTGCCCTCCTAACTTTCCCCTACTCTTCATCCAATTGTAAAATGTTCCCTTTTCAACCGGGTGAAGAATTAACGGCTCAAGCACAAAATTCTTATACCTCTTAGCCTCATAATCAGAGTTGATTGACTTGAGAGCATTATCTAATGCTTCGGCAAAAAAACTATAGTCTGATGGCTTTTGATCAAACTCAATCGCCCACTCATGTGCCCCTTTTTGATCGTTTTCCATGTAAACCGGAGCTGCTGTGTATTCAGAAACACTGGCATTGGTTTTTTCACACGCAATACGCAACGCCTCTTCAGCATTATCGATAATTACCTCTTCACCAAAGACATTAATGAAATGCTTTGTTCTTCCCGTTACTCGAACTCTGTATGGAGCTAAAGATGTAAAAGAAACCGTGTCTCCGATTAGATAACGCCACAAACCTCCGTTTGTAGAAATAATCATTGCGTAGTTTTTCCCTAACTCTACCTCATCCAATTGCTTGGTATCCGGAAACTCTTTACCGAGCTCTTCAATCGGCATAAATTCATAAAATATACCATAGTCCAACATGAGTAAAAGTCCACTTTCATCTTCCCCAAACAGATCCTGAATTCCAAAAAAACCTTCAGATGCATTATAGTTTTCCAAATATGTAATCGGCTTTCCTATAATCTCCTCATATTGATTTTGGTATGGTGTAAATGCCACTCCACCATGCGCGTAGAGCTCAAGGTTTGGCCACACATCTATAATGTGTTTCTTGTTTTTGATTTCAAGAATGCGCTTGAGCACAACCAAAGTCCAGCTCGGCACTCCTGTAATACTGGTAACATCCTGTTCAGAAGAAATTTGAGCCATTTTCTCAATTTTCTCTTCCCACTCAGGCATTAACGCAATATCCATTGATGGTGTGCGCTGATACTCTGCCCAAAAAGGAAGATTTTTTATGATGACTGCTGACAAATCTCCATAATAAGAGTTCTCTGAAAATTGGTTCACTTCACTACTTCCGCCCAACACTAGCCCTCTACCTGTAAACAGCTTAGATTCTGGCTGGTAATTGTAATAAATTGAGATCAAGTCTTTACCTCCTTTATAGTGACAATCTTCAAGCGACTCTTTTGATACGGGAATAAACTTACTCTTATCTGACGTTGTTCCTGATGATTTGGCAAACCACTTAATCTCTGTTGGCCAGAGTATATTTTGCTCTCCTTTTACGATCCGATCTATATACACTTTTAGGGTATCGTAGTCTTGAACCGGAACACGTGTTTTAAAGTCTTTGTATGTCTGAATGTCTTTATAGCCGTATTTTTTACCCCATTCGGTATTCTTAGCTGAATCAATCAAGGTCTCAAACCATTCTCTTTGCACATCATGCGGATACTTCATAAAAAGCTCAATCTGGTGAAATCGCTTTTTCATTACCCATGACACAATAGAATTCCTTAGACTGTCTACCATTCTTTTAGACTTTCAATAAAAATGAGTTGTAAGTATAGCATTTCAGCACCTACTTTGTTCAAGTCAAAGAAACATAAAAAAAGGCTTTGACACCTCTGCCAAAGCCCATTTGCCTAACTAAACGTAGTAAGTATACTACAACACTAATATAAATCGATGTAGAATGGCATTCTTGTTTGAACACCTTCTATTGTTTTTACTTCTTTAACTCTTTGGTAGAATTCATAAGTCTCTTCGCCTAACTCTTCTTCAATTAATGAAGTTTTAGTTTGAGCTGAGAATTGAGCCATAAATTCTTCAAAAGGATCTTTTGCTTCCGGATATTCTGTTACCTCATAATCTTCAAGGTTTGCCATTTTAGCAGCATAATCAATTGCTGCATTCAAACCGGCTAGTGTATCCACTAAGCCAAGCTCTAACGCATCAGATCCAGACCAAACTCTTCCTTGACCGATAGCATCTACAGCTGTTTTAGTCATTCCTCTACCTGAAGCCACATGTCCTAAAAAGGTATCGTAGATATTATCTACAGATTCTTGCAGTTTTCTATATTCAAAATCAGTTAATGCTCTTGAACCTGTAATGTACCCCGCGTTTTCATTGGTTTTCACATTATCTGTTGTAATTCCTAATTTGTTTTCCATTAGTCCCTGAACATTTGGAATCATACCAAACACCCCTATTGATCCGGTAATGGTATTAGGATTAGCAAAGATTCGATCTGCTCCACAAGAAATGTAATATCCTCCTGATGCAGCATAGTCTCCCATTGACACAATAAATGGTTTTGCTTCTTTAGCCAACTGTGCCTCTCTCCATATGATATCTGAAGCAAGCGCACTACCTCCCGGTGAATTCACACGCATCACAATTGCTTTAATGCTACTATCTTGTCTAGCTTCGCGAATAGCCTTCGCAATTGTTTCAGAGCCTATTGACTCTGCATCACCTTTTCCTGTATGGATTGAACCATAGGCGTAGATTACAGCAACTTCTTCATCTGATTTTGATTTTGAATCACTAGCATCGTCATCATCATCTTCTTCTTTGTCGGCTTTCATCTTCGCTGATTTGTACTTGTTAAATGAGATCAATTCTAAGTCATCCTCATCTTCAACATCCATCTTCTCTTTCAATAATGTTACAAACTCATCTTTGTATTTAAGGCCATCAATAACTTTAAGCATAGATGCTTTTGCAGGATCAATAACCATTAAGCTATCTGCAATAACATTTAACTCTCCGTATGTAATTCCACGTGCTTCTGCCACATTTGTAGAGATATGTTCCCATAAAGAACCCAACAGTTTTTGCATTTGCTCACGATTAGCATCAGACATTTCTGTATAAATGAATGGCTCTACAGCACTTTTAAACTTGTTGTTAGAACCTCTCACAATTTGCATATCAACATCCAGCTTATCTAACAAACCTTTGTAGAACATTATTTCTGCATTCAACCCTTTGTACATCATTTCACCTTGAGGATGCAGGTATATTTCATCACTAACTGTTGCTAGGTAATAAGCTCCTTGAGAAAGGTTCTCACTATATGTAATGATCCACTTACCTTCAGATTTAAAATCGAGAAGAGCTTCTCTAATTTCATCAAGAGTGGCCATACCGGTTTGTATTGAAGAAAGGTTCATGTAAATCCCTTCAACCCGATCATCTTCTTTTGCCTTTTTGATGGTCTTTAGAATTGTATTTAAACCATCAGACCCAACAGATTTAAATGGTCCAAAATCTACATTACTAAAAGGATCTCTTTCTGCTCTGTCAACAATCGGTTGATCAAACTCTATTTTTACGATTGTATGATCTTTTACCTTCACCTTTTTATCTCCCGCTGAGAAAGACATTGCGGAAAAGCTAGCGACCATTGCTGCAAAAAATGCAAATGATATAATCATTAAAATACCTCCTGCAAGGATGAACCCTATTGCCGAAGACAAAATATTTTTCAAGAACTGTTTCATAACATAAAATTTATTTTCATTACAAATATGTAACAGTACATCGCGAACATCAACGCAAACTACAGGAATGGAAAATAGAATCCACTAACGGACTTGTTCAACCTAAAGAAGCAACTTACTTTTGCCGCCTGATGCAAAAAAGCACCGTATATATCCTGCTAGGAGGCAATTTGGGAAACCTTATTGACACTTTTGAAAAAGCTTGTGCCCATATTGAACTTAAAATTGGCACCATTTTAAGAAAAAGTGCTTTATATAGCAGTAAGCCGTGGGGGTTTGAATCAAACGATCAGTTTTTGAACCAAGTTTTAAGTGTTGAAACTACACTTGAAGCACATCAGGTAATGCATGCTTTATTAAATATTGAAGCGATATTAGGTCGTACGCGCAAGCAATCTATAAAATATGAATCGCGCATCATTGACTTGGATTTACTTTTTTACAACGATCTTGTTACACACATGAGTGACCTTACCATTCCACACCCTAGGTTACAATTCAGAAAGTTCACATTAGTCCCTTTGGCTGAAATTGCTCCAGAACTTATACATCCTACTTTACATAGAACAGTAACAGAATTACTTGCTGAATGTAAAGATCAATCAGATGTGAAGGCTTTATGAAAAATCGTTTTATAGCTATTGAAGGAATCATCGGTTCCGGAAAAACATCCCTCTCCAAATTAATTGCAGAAGAATATAACGCTCAACTTATTTTAGAGACATTTAAAGACAATCCTTTTCTTCCTTTATTTTATAAAGAGCAAGAGCGATATAGTTTCCCACTTGAAATGTCTTTTCTGGCTGAACGTTATCATCAACTACAACTTCAGCTACCTGTTCCTAACTTATTTCAGGCAACAACCATTGCGGATTATATCTTTTCGAAATGTTTGATTTTTGCCAAAACCAACCTTAAAGATCAGGAATTCAGACTCTACCAACAATTCTTCGATATCATCACTAAAAACCTACCTAAACCAGACCTTATTGTTTACTTGCATTTGTCTCCTGAAAATGCCCTCAAAAACATACATAAAAGAGCACGCTCTTATGAACAAGACATTTCTACCGATTATCTACAAAAAATTCAGGAAGGCTACATTGCTTTTTTCAAACAACTCGACCTCCCTATCCTAATGCTAGACACCAATAACATTGATTTCGTAAACAAAAAAGAAGACCTTAATGTTATATTGGCATTACTTAATCAAGAATATGGCAAAGGTATTCACAGAATAATCCTCTAAAAGCGGCATTTTGTAATGCATTCAGGCATTTCAATCTATTTGTTTTTTAGAAACATTAGAGTAGCTTTGCCCAAACCTTTTTTCGAAAGACAAAAAAAATAACAATGAAACACAACACTCTCAAAACGTTATCGTTTGTAACCGTTGCTTCTTTGGGTATCCTAGCCTGTAACCCACTCAACAAAATGAGTAAGAATACTGACGTAATTGAAGTCAGTGCAACTCCAGATCCTCTTGAGCTTCATGGAGACAGTGTAGAAGTTAACGTAACCGGAACTTTCCCTACTAAATACTTCCACAAAAAAGCTAAAGTTACAGTTACCCCTGTATTTAAAGTGGATAGTCAAATCGTGAAAGAATTTGACTCGATGGATTTCCAAGGAGAGAAAGCCGATGGAGAAGCTCAGGTGATCAACTTCGAAAAAGGTGGAAAATTTGATTTCAACGTAAAATTACCATACACTCCTGAATTAGAATATGGTGAGCTTTATGCAGTAGCTGAAGGTTCATACAAAACAAAAGAAAAAGCGTTAGGCGAAATTAAAATTGCTGACGGTACTGTTACTACTCCTCTATTGGTTATGTCTGATGACAAGCCAATTATTGGTGCAGACAAATTCCAACGCATCACTACTGAAAACCTTACAGCAACTGTTAATTACTTAATTAACTCACCTGTTGTACGTTCTTCTGAACTTTCTGACGCTGATATGAAGCAACTTATTACCGACATCAAAGCAAGAGCTAATGATTCTACTTATGTATTCAAAGCGCTTAAAGTTGACGGTTACGCTTCACCTGATGGTGAAATCAGTTTGAACGATAATTTAGCGGATGACCGTGCTAAATCAGCATCTAATGCGGTTAAAAACTACCTAAGAAGATATAAAGTATCTACTGAAGATGATTTCTATCAACTTCAAGGAAAAGGGGAAGACTGGCCTGGTTTTAAATCAGAAATGGAAAAGTCTGATATTAAAGACAAAGAGCTTATTCTTCGTGTTCTTCAGATGTATGAAGACCGTGCTAAGCGTGAGCAAGAGATCAAGAATTTAGCAGCAACTTATGTTGAGGTAGCTGATAAAATCCTTCCTAAACTTAGACGTTCTGAAGTTACTTTAGTTGTAGATAAAGTTGGAAAAACTGACGAGCAAATTACTGAGTTAGCTGCAAATGATGCTGCTGCATTAAATGTAGAAGAGTTGTTGTATGCTGCTACGCTTACAAACGATATGAATACTAAATTGAGCATCTACAAAAAAGTTGCTGAAATCTATCCTGAAGATTGGAGAGGTCACAACAACATTGGATACATCTATTTGCTACAAAACAAATTGAGCGATGCTAAAACACAATTCAACAAAGCTGCTAGTATTGATGCCAGCAACCCTGTTGTAAATAACAACCTTGGTGTTATTGCTCGCCTAGAAGGAGACAGAGCAACAGCAATGAGTTACTATAATAAAGCAAATGGTGCTGGTGCTGATGTAGGTTACAACAAAGGAATTGTAAACATCAAAAATGGTGATTACGAAGATGCTGTTTCTAACTTCGGAGGTTCTCAATCATTTAACGCAGCATTGGCTCAGTTGTTAAACGGAGATCCTGACAAAGCTCTAAGCACTCTTGAAGCTTCTGATGAAGCAAATACTGCTGAAGGTTATTACCTAAAAGCAATCATTGGTGCTCGTAAAAACAATAAAGAAATGGTGATGAATAATCTTAAATCTGCAGTTGGAAAAGATGCATCACTTAAAGCAAAAGCTAAAAAAGATGTTGAGTTCTTAAAGTTTGATTTAAGCTCTATCTAATACGAATTTTGTCTTTCATATTAAAAAGCTGTTGGAAATTCCAACGGCTTTTTTTGTACATTGAAATTTGTACATTGCACTAATTAAATAGAGTTATTCAATGAAAGCTTCTTACTTTATCATTTTCCTACTGTCTATCGTCTCATCATTTTTCACTATTGGTTGTAAAAAGTGTTACGATTGTGAAAAGCAGATTTACATTGAAAATAAAGAAGGGGAAAAAGTTGCTACAGATGCCTATTACGAAGAAGAAGCGTGTAGCAAAAAAGACAAGGAAAATTATGAAGATGATGGCTATACCTGCACAGCTCAACTATAACTTAGCATAAGCTGTAAAATTTTATATTTGTCAACTTTCACAAACCTAGATATACAATGAAGAAATTATACATTTTAGGAATTGCTGCAATACTTTCATCTACATTCATCTCATGTGAAAAATGTGCTACTTGCACAATCAACCAAGATGGTCAAATGCTTACTGATGATGTTTGTAACAAAGGAAGAACTTATGACAACCATATTGACCATATGGAAGACAGTGGTTGGTCTTGCTCTGAAGATTAATTAGGCAGACAACTGTTTATAAAATTCCCATAACACAACTCCGGCACTCACCG
>CERC01134311.1_pt1 | contig 17168 bp, 12 predicted proteins | sample 530921 | NCBI WGS metagenome assembly CERC01 (sample SAMEA2621099, study PRJEB7988) | marine metagenome | isolation source: saline water (ENVO:00002010), including
TCTTCTGGTGTATATCCATGAAACTTCACCTGACTTTGCAAGGCATATTGATCGCTAGGAAAAGCTTTTCCTTCGCAAAGTATTTTGTAGCGATTTCCCTCTGGCTGATAAAAACTCACCATCATTAAGTGAAGATTCGTAGTTAATCCATTCATGGCCACTACTTCTTCGGGCTTTGCCCCTACTATTTTTGACAAAGGTTCTGCAAACATTTCATGGTAAGAAAACCAAGGATGTTTCGCTTCAAAATGTCCGTCTACACCAAACTTTGCCCAATCGTTAAGTTCCTGTTCTAAAGCAGCTTTTGCCGTTACAGGCTGTAGTCCTAAAGAGTTACCCGTGAAGTACACAACATCTTCTCCTTCGTGTTGAGGAAATAGGAATGAAGATCGGAAAGAGTTTAGCGAATCACGCTCATCTGCAACTTTTGCCCAATCGGCACTGAATTCAAATGACATCTATCGTTTTTTTCTGTTTTACTTTGCAGCAGGAATTAATGTTAGTTGCAAAAGTGCCATTTTTCTCTTTTATGAGCGATAAAAGAATTTTAAAGCTTCTTTTTGAGGATATGACAAAATTCTGATACAAAATCGCAGAGCAAATTTCACTTTTGTCAATTCTGAATACGATTAAAGAATCATACAATAAAACATGAATCATTCAACTTCAGCTGAACTTTACGAAAAAGCGAAAAACTATTTCCCCGGAGGAGTCAACTCTCCGGTAAGAGCCTTCAAATCTGTAGACGGAACTCCAGTATTTATGGAACGTGGCGAGGGATCAAAGATGTACGATGTAGACGGCAACGAATATTTGGATTTCTGCTGTTCGTGGGGACCTTTAATTTTAGGACATGCTAATCCTCATGTAGTCGAAAAAGTACAACAAACGGTGGCGAAAGGAATGTCTTTCGGAACGCCAACTCAATTGGAAAATGAGTTAGCCGATTTGATCTTATCGAACCACAGTTACTTGGAAAAAATTCGTTTTGTGAATTCGGGAACGGAAGCTACAATGAGTGCTATCCGTTTAGCAAGAGGCTACACCGGAAGAAGCAAAATCATCAAATTCGAAGGATGTTACCATGGTCATGTTGATGCATTGATGGTAAATGCCGGATCTGGCTTAGTAACACTTGGAACCTCATCAAGTGCTGGAATTCCTGAGCCTTTTGTACAAGAAACCATTGTACTGCCATTGAACAATGAAGAAGCTGTAAAAGAAGCTGTAGTCCAATACAAAGGTGAAATTGCTTGTATTATTTTAGAACCTATTCCTGCTAATAACGGATTACTACTACAAGACAAAACGTATCTTCAGTTTCTACGCGAAGTATGTGATCAAGAAGGAATTCTGTTGTTCTTTGACGAAGTGATTTCTGGCTTTAGAGTAGGCTTTGAAGGTGCTGCCGGATACTATGGTATTCAACCAGATTTATTGGCTTTTGGTAAAATCATCGGTGGCGGAATGCCAGTTGGAGCTTACGGAGCTTCGGCTGAAATTATGGGAAATGTTGCTCCAGACGGACCAGTATACCAAGCAGGAACTTTAAGTGGAAACCCTGTGGCTATGGCTGCCGGAATTGCACAATTAACAGAATGTTTAAAACCGGGTTTTTATGATGAACTGGAAATGAAAACCGATATTTTCACCCGTGCTATTGTGGGGCATGCCGAAGAAAAAGGGTATCCGTTTTCTATGCCACATGTTGGATCAATTTTCTGGATTGCTTTCACAAAAGAGCGAATTGCTGCAGCCAGTGAGATTGACACCAATAGTATGAGTTACTTTAAACAACTGCATCACATTATGCTAGACAAAGGCATTTACCTTGGTCCTAGTGGATATGAAGTTGGATTCATCTCTGAGGCACATTCAGACAATGACCTGAACATGGCCATTGAAGCGTTTAAAAATGCACTGGATGAAATCTTCCAATAGACCAAAACATCAACAGCATAAAATGCAAAAGGGGTTCAATTTTTTGGCCCCTTTTTATTTGCCTTTAAGGCGAATGGTATATGGAAAAAAGTTGCTCCATTGCCAGACTTATTTCCTTACAGAGTTGGCTCATCACTCAACACATTTAGTTGCTGGTGACGGAAATGGAGATCTTACACTTGCTTTGTTGCAACTTAATCCCAATGCTCAAATTTGGTTTGTTGATATTTCAGATAAAATGATCCAATCTGCTAAACAACGTGTTGCAAGTCTTTTTCCTGCACACGTGCAACAAGTACATTTTATTCCATCTGACATTGCTACCTTCTCTTCCGATCAACGGTTTGATGTGATTCACCTTCCTTTTCTGCTTGATTTATTTCCTGATGAGAACATTCAATTGATTTTTGAACAAATCAAGCGTAACACACTGCCTCAAACGATTCTTCACCTTATAGATTTTCATCAGAACCCTGAGGGGATTATTCAAAAGATGCATGTGAAATTATTGTATACTCTGTTTGGTATTATTGCAGGTATTCAACGCAATCACCTGCCAGATTATGAGGGTCAATTGGCAATAGCTGGTTGGAGATTACAATCAAAAGAAAGGCATGAAGCAGGGACTTTCTCTGCACTTTTAAAACAAGATACTTCCCAGCACCAATAAGGTTTGTACAATGTAAATCCCTTCCACACCCAGCGAAAAAAACAACTCTGATTTTTCGGGAGTACTTTTGCGAATCATTACCGCAGCATATTGGTCTGAGATGAAAAGAGCGATGAAAGTATACAACGAGAAAGTATCGAAGAAGAAGTACAATCCAAAATTCAACACCGAAAAGAACGTTAGCAATACCAATGCTAAACTCTTTGCTTTTTCCCACCCCAACAACAATGGCAATGTTTTAAGCTGAGCTCTTCTATCTTGATCAAAATCTCTTATGTCAAACGGAATCGTAACCGCAATCACTTCAACAATACGAGCCAACGTTAAAATCGCTCGCTCTTCTATCGAAACTGAGCTATCTACCAAAGGTAAAAGTACAGTTACAAAGGCTACGGTAATTGCAATCAGGTAAATCTTTATTCCTGGCAAATCGCGCAAGCGAACTAACTTTTTTCCTCTGTTTAAAAATGGAACGGTATACCCCACAGAGATCAATCCAAAGGGAATGATGTACATCTGTAAATGTGACGATAAATGAAAAAAGAAATAAACCGAGAAAACAGCTCCAACGAAAATAATCAGCCACATGAAAAACTGATTTTTCAACACCATTTTCATGCGTTCATTCCGATGAAATTCATCAATACGAAATGCTCCGATAATGCGATGTAAAGGATAAAGAAAAATGGTTGATGCAATTACAAAACCTGCCAACTCCGGATCTATTTCAACATCAGTTAACCAATACGTTTGCAGTAACAATGCGGCAATTACAACCGAAACATAAAGGTTGCTGTATGTGAAAAACTTTAAAAGACCCAATGTACTAATTCGCTAAATTTCCGGCTGCGACTCCTACCACAGTTCCAATAATGCTTGCTCTAAGCGCATTGTAAACACGTTTACTCCTCAATCGCTTTTTATACCCTTGTTGGTAATAATAGTTTTCGCGCAGTGCTTCTTCACGGACTTCAGCTTTCTTCATGTTTATTCCAGTTAACCCAGAAAAAGATGTCACAAGAATGGGGGTTGCTATTACAGCCATACTGTTGTAAGCATAATAACCTGCTCCTGCACTCAATAAAAAGCCGGCTATAGTATACCCTCCAGCTTTGGCATTTGCTTCTGCATCCTGGGCTCCCCATATGTAATATTGCATTTCTTCTGGAGTAAGGTATAAACCACTCAACGTATCTTGCTCATAAATCACAGCCAAAGAATCTCCATACTGAATAGAATAAACAACGGCTTTGCTCAGCGATTTGGTTTTGACTTTTCGCTTTTTGGGAATTTCATAATAGTACGCAATGCTATCTTCTCGGATAATTTTTACGCTAATTGTCTCTCCATTTAATAAAGTTATCAACGGTTTTTCACCTTGAGCCATTGACCATTTTGTAGTCAAAAACACGCTAAATAAAAGCAAGATAGTACTAAGCCATTTCATGAGTCTCCAAAGGTAGCGATTAACCACAAGTTAAGACGTTAAAAAATCCCTTAACAGTTGGTAAACATTCCGAATTTAATGTAATTATATTTGCAGCCTTTAAGGAAATAAACAGCATGTATACAGACCGTTTCGAGAACAGACACATCGGCCCGAATGACAGGGATACCGCAGAGATGCTACGCACTATCGGTGTAAGTAGCCTGGATGAATTGATTGATTTAACCGTTCCAAAAAACATACGGTATGAGAATCCGCTGAACCTTGCTCCAGCTATGACGGAGTATGAGTTCATGAATCACATCAATGCGCTTGGAGAGAAAAACAAAGTGTACAAAACGTACATCGGATTGGGATATTACGACACAATTGTTCCGGCAGTTATTCGCAGAAATATTCTTGAAAATCCGGGTTGGTACACTGCATATACGCCTTATCAGGCAGAAATTGCACAAGGACGTTTAGAAGCATTGCTCAACTTCCAAACTATGGTTATGGATTTAACCGGAATGGAATTGGCCAACGCATCACTATTAGATGAAGCTACAGCTGCTGCTGAGGCGATGATTATGTTCTACAACACCCGTTCTAGAGCAGCTCAAAAAGAAGATGTAAATAAATTCTTTATTGCTGACAACTGTTTCCCACAGACTAAATCTGTAATGGAAACCAGAGCTATTCCATTAGGCATAGAATTAGTTTATGGAGACTATAAAACTGCTGAGCTAGACAACTCATTCTTCGGGGCTTTAGTTCAGTACCCAGCAACCAATGGTGAAGTTGAAGATTATGCAGCATTTACTGAAAAAGCACATTCTGCTGAAGTAAAAGTAGCCGTTGCAGCAGACCTTATGAGTCTTGCCATTTTACCCTCTCCTGGAAGTTGGAATGCAGATTGTGTTGTTGGGACTACACAACGTTTTGGTGTTCCTATGGGATACGGTGGCCCTCACGCTGCCTATTTCGCAACCGGAGAAAATTACAAAAGACATTTACCGGGGCGTATTATCGGTGTTTCTGTAGATCGAGATGGAAATAAAGCGCTTCGTATGGCACTTCAAACTCGCGAACAACACATCAAAAGAGATAGAGCTACCTCTAACATTTGTACAGCTCAAGCTCTTTTAGCCATTATGGCTGGAATGTATGCTGTTTATCATGGTTCAAAAGGAATTAGAGGTATTGCAGAACGCATTCATTTCCACACCAAGACATTAAGCAACGCTTTAACTTCTGCTGGGTTAACTCAGTTGAATACGTCTTATTTTGATACCATCACATTTAAAGTTGATGCTACACAACAAGGCAAGTTAAAAGCAACTGCAGAAGCACATGCCATTAACTTTTACTATACTGAAAATGCATTTAGCATTTCATTGGATGAAACGACTGCTCTAGCAGATCTACAAAACATTGCAAAAGTTATTGATGAAGCATTTGGAACATCGGTTCAAATCGATGCCGTTGAAGAAAGCTGGGGTATTGCTGAAAATACCATTCGAAAAGTGGATTATTTAGAGCATGCTATTTTTAACAGCTACCATTCAGAAACGCAATTAATGCGTTACATCAAAAAGCTAGAAAATAGAGATATTTCGTTGGTTCATTCTATGATTTCTTTGGGATCATGTACCATGAAACTAAATGCTGCCGCGGAACTTGAACCGATAACAAATCCAAATTTTGCGAATATTCATCCATTTGTACCTCAAGACCAAGTTGAAGGTTACAAAACAATTATTGATGAATTAGGAAAAGATTTGGCTGAAATTACCGGTTTTGCCGGAATGTCTTTCCAACCCAATTCAGGTGCTCAAGGTGAATATGCTGGTTTGATGGTTATTCGTGCTTATCACGAAGCCAGAGGTGATCAACACAGAAACATCTGTTTAATCCCTTCATCTGCTCACGGAACTAATCCTGCATCAGCTGTAATGGCAGGGATGAAAGTTGTTGTTGTAAAGTGTGACGATCAAGGAAACATTGATGTTGAAGACTTAAAAGCAAAAGCTGAACAACATAGTAATGATTTATCTGCCTTGATGGTAACTTATCCGTCAACACACGGTGTTTTTGAAGCTTCTATTACTGACATTACAAAAATCATTCATGAGAATGGTGGTCAAGTATACATGGACGGTGCAAACATGAATGCTCAGGTTGGCTTAACGAGTCCAGGGAAAATTGGAGCTGACGTTTGTCACCTTAACTTACACAAAACATTCGCCATTCCTCACGGAGGTGGTGGTCCTGGGATGGGACCAATTGGTGTAGCAGAGCACCTTGTACCTTTCTTACCAGATCACGCTATTATTAGCACTAGTGGTGAAAAAGGTATCCCAGCCGTATCTGCAGCTCAATATGGTAGTGCTTTGATTTTAATCATTTCATATGCTTACATAAAAATGCTAGGTGTTAAAGGATTAACCAATTCTACAAAGAATGCGATCCTCAATGCTAATTATATGAAGGCACGCCTTGAAGGTAATTTCAACATCCTGTACAAAGGCGAAAATGGTTTTGTTGCCCACGAAATGATTGTAGATTGTCGTGATTTCAAAAAACACGCTAACATTGAGGTTGAAGATATCGCTAAACGTTTAATCGATTATGGTTTCCACTCTCCTACTGTGAGTTTCCCAGTAGCTGGAACGATCATGATTGAACCAACAGAAAGCGAGCCTAAAGAAGAACTAGACCGTTTCTGTGATGCATTGGTATCAATCCGCAAAGAGATAGAAAATATCATTGTTGGAGATAGCGATATAGAGAACAATGTTCTTAAAAATGCACCGCATACAGCCCAGCTTGTTGTTAACGATCAATGGGATTTTCCTTATTCAAGAGAAACAGCAGCCTATCCATTAGGATACTTAAGAGATGCTAAGGTTTGGCCTGCAGTTAGAAGAATTGACAATGCCTTTGGAGACCGTAACTTAATTTGTAGCTGCCCATCAATTGACAGCTACGCAGAAGCTTAATGTTCTGTTTATTCAAATTTAATTTTATTGGCTTTGTGAATGAATAAGTGATATATTTGAAGACAGTAATTCAAAAAAAGAATGGATTTATGAAAAAGTTTTATGTAACCGCTTTGATGCTTATGGGAGGTGTTGGCCTTTCATATGGACAATCGAGCAACAATAATCCTCTTGTACCAATTGCTGGTGTACAAGAGAAGGCTGCTCCCCAGCTTCAAAAGGGAGATATCTCTGCTCCATTAGGAGTTCCAACTCAATTAACTTCTACTTCATCTAGCCGTGCTGCTGGTGATGTTCTATGGAGTGAAGATTTTAGTTCAGGTACTATCCCTACAGGATGGACGCTAGCTACTACTCCAACTGGTGCTGATTGGATTTGGACAACAAATGCACCTTACGGTCAATATACTGGAGAGCCTGCAATTGCGTCTACAACTGGTACAACTGGTTTTATGCAGTTAAACACTGATGGGTTCAATACCGGTACTACTAATTTCCAAGCTATTACAGCTTCATTTACAACTACTGACATTACTGTATCTCCTACAGTAGGTGTTAACCTTGAATTCCAACATTACTTCAGACCTTTTACAAATGCAGAATTGCTTGTTGGTTGGTCTACAGATGGTGGTTCAACTTGGAACGAAGTTGATGTTAGAGATGGTGTTTCAACAAACTCAGCATCTGCAAACCCAGTTACTAAAACAATGTATTTGGGTACTGTTCCTTCAGGGACTATCCGTTTAAGATTTAAGTGGGCTAACGAATCTCACTATTTCTGGATGGTTGATGATATTAAATTAATTGAAGCTCCTCAAAACAACCTTGAGATCAGTGACATATTCTTTAAAGGAATTGCTGATACAAACGGTTTGAATGCTTATTATTCCCAAATTCCACTTTCTCAAGTAACAAACGATTCTATGTGGTTTGGTGGAACTGCTCAAAGTGTTGGTTCTGTAGATCAGCCAAACGCAAGATTTGATGTTTCAATTTCAGGACCGAATACAAGTGATGTAGTATCGACTCCAGGTGGTAACACTGTATCAGGTGGTAATTACTACTCTGATGAAGTAGTTCCTACTAACTATTATTTTACTGATGGTGGTCAAGGTACATTTACTTACACGTTTACTGCTGTTTCTGACTCTACTGAATTTTCACCAGCTAACAACTCAAAGTCTTGGGATATCAATGTAGGTGATTCAGTATATGCTCGTGACGATGGAGACATTGAGTACGTTACAAGAAGAGTTGAAGGTGAAATTTTAGCTCCAGTATACATCATGAATAATTCAGATGTTGTTACATCTGTTGATGTTTACATTGGTGATCCAACATCTTTCCCTAACCAATCAGTAGGTTCTGTTGTATCTGTTTACCTTTATGACAACAGCTTCAACATTGTAGAAAGTAACACTTACTACACTATTCAACAAGCTGATGCAGGATCTTGGGTAACTTTTGATCTTGATGATACTCCTGTTACTGCAGGTGCTTACCTAATTGGTTTTGAAGTTATCTCTGATACATGTTGGATTGGTATTGATGACCGTGAGCCTGAGTACTTCCAGATTTATGAAAACATTGGTGGTAGTTTAGGTACTGGCGGTACTTGGTACTATGCTAACTTTAACAATGTTCCTTACATCCGTATGAACGTTGAAGGTCTTAACTGTCCAACTATTACTTCTCAAACTCAAATCACTCAATCACCTGATTGTGGTGCTTCAAATGGTTCTGCTCAAGTTGTTCCTGTAGGTGGTCAATCACCATATCTTTACGAATGGCCTGATGGTACAACTACACCAACTAACAGTGGTTTAGCTGCAGGTAACTATGAAGTAACAATTACTGATAATAACCTTTGTTCTTCAGTTGTAACAGTTACTCTTGGTAATGCTAATGCTCCAACTGTTTCTGCTGGAAGTAATATGGATACTGCAATTGCTTGTTACGGTGATTGTGATGGTGTTATTGATATTGATGTAGCTGGTGGTACTGGTAACATTGCATATTTCTGGAATGACAGTTCAACTACTGAAGACTTAAGCGGTCTTTGTGCTGGTTCATATGCTGTAACAATTACTGATGATGCAAACTGTATTACATATTTCTCTGCTTCAGTAACTGAACCTGGTTCAGCTGTTACAGGAACTGCTTCATCTACAATCAACACAAACAGTGCTAGCGCAACTGCTACTGGTGGCACACCTCCATACACATACTCTTGGACTTCAAGTTCAGGTGGTACGGCTACAGGAGCTAACCCAACAGGTTTAGATCCTGGTACATGGAACTTAGTAATCACTGATGCTAATGGTTGTACTTCTGATGTAATTACTGTTGAAGTTCTTGTTAGTGTTGCTGAACACTCTTTAAATAATTCTGTTAGCGTATTCCCTAATCCAACTTCTGGAGTATTGAATGTTCGTTTACAAGATGTTCAAAGTGGTGCTTACACTATGACTCTTCAAAATGTTATTGGTCAAACAATCGACATGAAGAAAGTGAACGTTACAGGAAACTATCAAACTGAATTCAACATGAACGGTATGGAAAAAGGTATCTATTTCCTACGTATGGAGAATGAATTGAATGAAACAGGTGTATTCAAAATTGTATTGAACTAATACAAACCTGATTCTATAAAATTGAAAAGCCGGTACATGTACCGGCTTTTTTTATGCTTTTCATTTGCTTTAAAACCATAAAAAAATCCTGATTGAACTACATTTTCATCAATCAGGATTTAGACTTTATCGAATACTTTTACTTGCTTAACCTAAACAACAGGGCAACTCTTACAGTACTTGCCTTTCTTTTTATATTTCTTACAACACTTCTTTTTACTACCTAGCTCAAAAACAAAATCTTTGCTATTCAAATGCAGCATTAGTTGAGCTAATTCTTCTCTACTAACATTACTTTTATTTGTTAAGGCATTCATTATTTATAATGAGTCTAATTTAAAACAAATATAAATTACTTTCTGATAAAACAATTAAAATCAACTCATTTTAAAGCTAGTTATCTATTGTTATTATTTATTTCAAGCATTGTTTACCCAAATGTTAAGAAGTATGCAATAAGGTAATTTTCCTATTTTAGTATGCGTGCATACCATTTTTTTCATACATTTGAAAACAATGAAACCTGACGAAACTATAGACTTTCCATTAAGATGGGCATGGCATAAAATATCAAGGATATATAATCTGGAAGCTCAAAAGCATGAATTTACAATGTCTATTGGATACACCTTGCTAAATATCGACCGAAAAGCAGGAACACCATCGACAAAACTTGGCCCTATTATGGGCATGGAATCCAGAAGCCTTACACGCACATTAAAAACAATGGAAAACATAGGCGTAATTGAAAAACGCCCTGACCCAAATGATAAACGAATGGTCCGCATCTTTCTTACCCCCAAAGGAGAGCAAATGCGTAACATTTCAAGAGCTACTGTTATTCAGTTTAACAAGCAAATGAAGAGTATACTTACAGATGAAGAAGAAAAACAATTTTTCCAAATCATGTCAAAGGTTAACAATGCTCTTGATGAACTAGAATTTTTTGAAAAATAAAACACCTTATAAAGCTAAAACTTGACCAATTTTATGAAACGAACAATCAGTAAAGTAGCAGTTGTAGGATCTGGAGTTATGGGATCTAGAATTGCTTGTCATTTTGCTAACATTGGTTGCGAAGTCTTACTATTAGATATCGTACCTAATGATGCTAAAGAATCTGATGATTCAAGAGCTAGAAACAAAATTGTAAATGATTCACTTCAGGCTGCTCTCAAAAGCAACCCATCCCCTATTTATTCTAAAAGTTATGCAAATCGCATATCTACGGGAAATCTAGATGATGATTTACATAAGATTTCAGAATCTGACTGGGTTATTGAAGTTGTTATAGAAAGACTAGACATTAAGAAGCAAGTTTTCGAAAACATCGAAAAATACCGTAAGCCGGGCACTTTAATTTCTTCTAATACATCAGGCATCCCTATCAACATGATGCTGGATGGAAGAAGTGAAGATTTTCAAAAACACTTTTGTGGGACGCACTTCTTTAACCCACCACGCTATTTAAAACTTCTTGAAATCATTCCAACTAAAAAGACGGATCCAGCTATTGTTGATTTCTTGATGGATTATGGCAAAAAGTTCCTTGGAAAAACAACCGTACTTTGTAAAGATACTCCAGCATTTATTGCCAATAGAATTGGTGTCTATAGCATGATGGCTTTGTTCCATACTGTTAAAGAATTAGGTCTGACTGTTGATGAAGTTGATAAGCTAACAGGTCCAGTTCTTGGTCGACCAAAGTCTGCAACTTTCCGTACTGCTGATGTTGTTGGTTTAGATACTTTAGTATTGGTAGCCAAAGGCCTTAAAGACAATGCTCCAGATGATGAAGCCAATCATTTGTTTGAACTTCCTGCTTTCATTGAAAAAATGGTCGAAAACAAATGGTTAGGAAGCAAAAGTGGACAAGGTTTTTACAAGAAAGTTACCGAAGGTGGTAAGAAAGAAATCCTTTCTCTTAACCTTGAAACACTTGAATACGAACCAAAGCAAAAAGTAAAATTTGCTACACTTGATGCGACAAAACCTATTGAAGATCTTACTAAACGTATCAAAGTTCTATTTGGTGGTAAGGATAAAGCGGGTGAATTTTACCGCAAGACCTTCACCGGTTTATTCCAATATGTTTCTAATCGTATTCCAGAAATTGCAGATGAACTCTACAAAATCGATGATGGTTTAGAAGCTGGTTTTGGCTGGAAACAAGGTCCATTTAAAGCGTGGGATGCTATCGGATTAGAGACAGCATTAAAGGCGATGGAAGAAGCAGGTAAAAAACCTGCTGACTGGGTATATGAAATGATTGAAAATGGCCATACCTCATTCTATAAGATTGAAAAAGGGTCAAAGCTATATTACGATATAGCTACAAAATCTTACCAACCAATCCCTGGTCAAAACGACATTATTGACTTAGATGTTATTCGCGAAAGCAACACTGTTTGGAGCAATTCCGGCACAACAATCACAGACTTGGGTGATGGCATTCTAAACATTGAATTCCACACGAAAATGAACACCATTGGTGGTGAAATTATTGCTGGACTGAACAAAGCAATCGACTTAGCTGAGGCTGAATACAAAGGTCTTGTAATTTCGAATACCGGAGACAATTTCTCAGCAGGTGCAAATGTGGGTATGATTTTCATGTTTGCTGTTGAGCAAGAGTGGGATGAATTGGATATGGCCATTAGAGCATTCCAAAATACAATGATGCGAGTGCGTTATTCAAGCATTCCAGTAGTTGTAGCTCCTCATAATATGGCACTTGGTGGTGCCTGCGAAATGAGCATGCATGCCGATAAAGTTGTTGCTCATGCTGAAACATACATGGGGCTAGTTGAATTTGGAGTTGGTCTTATCCCTGGTGGTGGCGGTACGAAAGAATTTGCCGTTCGTTTTAACGATGACCTTAACGATGGAGATATTCGCACCAATCAATTAAGAAACCGTTTCTTAACCATTGGTCAAGCAAAAGTGTCAACTTCTGCTTATGAAGCCTTTGAATTAGGGTATTTACGCAAAGGACAGGATGAAGTTATTGTAAGTAGAGATCATCAATTAGCCTATGCTAAACAAGCTGCTCTTACTTTATACGATAAAGGATATACGAAACCAGCTCCTAGAAAAGACATTAAAGTTTTAGGAAAAGAAGGATTAGGTATTGTATACGTTGGTGCTGACTCTATGAAATCCGGTAACTATATGTCTGAACACGATCAGGTGATTTCTGAAAAATTAGGATATGTATTGTGTGGAGGTGATTTAAGTACCATCACGGAAGTTGACGAACAATACCTATTGGACCTTGAGCGCAAAGCCTTCTTGGAATTGTGTACACAACGCAAAACATTAGAGCGTATCCAAAGCTTATTAACAACAGGTAAAATCCTTCGTAACTAATCATTCACGTATAAACTTTTAAACCCGAAAAAAATGAACGCATATATAGTAGCAGCAAAAAGATCAGCAGTAGGGAAAGCACCTCGCGGGTTATTCCGCTTTATGCGCCCTGATGATTTAGCAGCAACGGTCATAAAAGGAATATTGGAAGATGTTCCTTCATTAGATAAAGAACTGATTGATGACGTAATTGTGGGAAATGCCACTCCAGAAGCAGAGCAAGGTCTGAACGTTGGAAGAATGATTTCTTTGATGAGTTTAGACACTGAGAAAGTTCCCGGGATGACTGTGAACCGCTATTGTTCATCTGGACTGGAAACCATTGCGATTGCAGCAGCTAAAATTCATAGTGGAATGGCTGACTGTATTATTGCTGGTGGTGTTGAAACCATGTCTCCTATTCCATTTGGTGGCTGGAGATTGGTTCCCAATGCAGAAGTAGCAAAGCATCATCCAGATTGGTACTGGGGAATGGGGTTAACAGCTGAAGCCGTTGCCCGTGACTACAAAGTTTCTCGTGAAGACCAAGATGAGTTTGCTTATCATTCACACCAAAAAGCAATCAATGCAATTGACAACGGATTATTCAAAGACGACATTGTTCCTGTTGAAGTGGAAGAAGTGTTTTTGAAAGATGGTAAAAGATCAACCCGCAAGTATACTGTAGATACAGATGAAGGAGCACGTAGAGATACGACTCAAGAGCGTTTAGCTAAGTTAAGACCTGTATTTGATGCCAAAGGGTCAGTAACAGCTGGAAATGCATCTCAAACTTCTGATGGTGCAGCATTCGCTGTAGTGATGAGTGAAGAAATGGTGAAGAAATTAAACCTCACTCCTATCGCTCAATTAAAATCTTATGCCACTGTTGGTGTTGAGCCTCGTATTATGGGTATCGGCCCTGTTGGAGCTATTCCAAAAGCAGTTAAAATGGCAGGTTTACAATTGAACGATATTGAGCAATTTGAATTGAACGAAGCTTTTGCTTCTCAATCATTAGCTGTTATCCGCGAATTAGGCTTAAACCCTGACATCGTAAATGTAAACGGTGGAGCCATTGCTTTGGGGCACCCACTTGGATGTACGGGAGCTAAACTCTCAGTACAACTCTTCAACGAAATGAAACGCAGAGGCCAAAAATACGGTGTAGTAACCATGTGTGTTGGTACCGGACAAGGTGCTGCCGGAGTTTACGAATTACTTTAATAACGAATCATCATATCATCACCAAAACATAAACATTACAACCATGGAAACAACAGATAAAAAAGCATTAATGGGCGGAGAATTTCTTGTCCGCGAAACCGAAGCATCAGACATCTTTGTACCTGAAGAGTACGATGAAGAGCAATTAATGATTATTCAATCAAGTAAAGATTTTCTGAATCAGGAAGTTTACCCAAACCTTGATCGAATTGATGCTCTTGAAGAAGGTTTAATGCCTTCTCTAGTAGAAAAAGCAGGTGAGTTGGGCTTATTAGGGATTTCAGTTCCCGAAGAACTTGGCGGATTCGGTAAAAACTTTGTTACCTCTATGCTTGCTTCTGAAGCTACAGGTGCAGGACATTCATTCTCTGTAGCTGTTTCTGCTCATTCTGGAATTGGTACACTACCCATTTTGTATTATGGAACAGAAGAGCAAAAAGCGAAATACATTCCGAAATTAGCTTCTGGAGAATATAAAGGAGCATACTGTTTAACTGAGCCAGGATCTGGTTCTGATGCCAACAGTGGAAAGACCAAAGCAAAGTTGACTGAAGATGGTAAACATTACATCATTAATGGTCAAAAAATGTGGATTACAAACGGTGGGTTCGCTGATGTATTCACTGTATTTGCTCGTATCGATGACGATAAAAACCTGAGTGCTTTTATTGTTGACGCTAACTCAGAAGGGGTTTCTTTAAATCCTGAAGAAAAGAAAATGGGGATTAAAGGTTCTTCTACTCGTCAAGTATTTTTCAACGATGTAAAAGTTCCGGTTGAAAACTTATTGGGTGAGCGCGATGGCGGTTTTAAAATCGCTCTAAACATTTTGAATATTGGTCGTATCAAGTTAGCTGCCGCTGTTTTAGGAGCTGCAAAGCAAACACTTGACAACACCGTAAACTATTCTAACGAGCGTAACCAATTTGGTCGTCCAATTTCTAAATACGGAGCAATCAAAGAAAAAATTGGTAAGTCTGCTATCAAGACTTTTGCTTGTGAGTCAGCTACATACCGTGCTTCTCAGAACATTGAAGATTTAATTGACCAATTAGTAGCTTCAGGAATGTCTAAAGAAGAAGCTTCTTTGAAAGGTATTGAGGAATATGCTGTTGAGTGTGCAATCATGAAAGTTCATGGTTCTGAGACATTGGATTATGTTGTTGATGAAGGTGTTCAAATTCATGGTGGTATGGGTTTCTCAGCTGAGTCTAAAGTAGAGAGAGCTTACCGTGATTCTCGTATCAACAGAATCTTTGAGGGAACCAATGAAATTAACAGAATGCTTGCTGTCGAAATGATGTTGAGAAAAGCCATGAAGGGTAAATTAGACTTAATGGGACCAGCTCAAAAAGTTGCAGGTGAATTAATGTCTATTCCTGATTTTGGTGCTGCTGAAACAGACTTCTTCAAAATCCAACACGGCTACATCAAAAACTTTAAGAAAGCTGTTTTGATGGTTGCAGGTTCTGCTGCTCAAAAGTTAATGATGGAACTCAGCAAAGAACAAGAGGTTCTATTAAACATTGCTGATATGCTGATCGAAACTTATGTAGCTGAATCTACCCTATTACGCGTTGAGAAATTAGTCGCTCAAACAGGAGAAGAAGCTAATGCATTGAAAATTGAAATGGCTAAAGCTTACATCTGGGATGCTGCTGAAAAAATCAACCATGCAGGTAAAGAAGCTTTAATGGCCTTTGCTGATGGCGATGAGTTAAAAATGATGTTAATGGGTATAAAACGTTTCACGAAAATTGAGCCTTTTAACGTTAAAAATTCAAGACGTGCTGTTGCTGAATCTATTATAGAAGCAAATAAATACATATTTTAGAGCCGTTAACATTTTTAATACAGGTGTTAACTTGCCTAATTAAACAACAAAAGCCCAATCTGTACAGATTGGGCTTTTTATTTCGATTATATATTGTGTTCGCTTAGACTGGCTGCTAGTTCATATTTAGCACTTCTTGCAACTGCTCATTTCCTTTTTCAGTTACATAATATTGTAACTCTTGCATGTATAAATTAGCAAAATAACGCACGGCTTCTTTGTACCCCATTTCACCACTCAAGTGATATTCATACATTAAAATCCAATAATTGGTAATTAAATAAAGCCTGTCAATTACCATTTTCAATTCTTCTTCATCCGGCAAATACTTTATCAACCCTTGAGCATATAATGCACTCCAAAAAGATTCTATAAATTTATTTCTGCCTTTAAATTGCTCATCAATTTCAATCATCACTTGGCGCGGATAAGACTTAGAAGCTGATGCAAAGGTTAACCCTCTGTATTTTCTTCTTAAAGAAAACAGCTCTACTACCGTTTCGTGATAAGCTTTAATGTCACTAACCTCCGGATTAATCCGATCACGAATAGCCTGTTGCTTATCGTTAAAATCACGGAAAAGCGTAATAATGATATCTTCTTTTTTAGGAAAATAGTAATTGAGGTTTCCTTTACTGATTTCAAGCTCCTTGGTTAAACGTTCAACTTTTAGTTGTGCTAGTCCTTCATCGTTTAAAATACGAAGCGCTGTCCTTAAGATTTTGTCTTTAAGTGTCATTGATACTAAGCGTTTGAAAAATCGAAATTATTGATTGGGGATTATTTCCCTTATTAACTCATTCACTCTATCTGCAGATTCAATATTGGCAACATGCCCTGTATTGCTAATGGTGTATAAACTCCCACTGTAATAATTTACAAGAGCTTCACCATTTGAAACAGGAAGAAATCCATCTTGTTCTCCCCAAATAATTGAAACAGACTTGTCCAATTTAAAATCATAAGCATGAATTTCAGTCTCATGCTCTAACAGATAACGAATAAGGTTTGTCTTTTCCTCCCGCTGGTTGGAATAAAGTTCTTCTTTTACTTTTTTTCGAATGAATTTTGGCATGTAAGGTGTCTT
>CERC01010763.1_pt1 | contig 17133 bp, 15 predicted proteins | sample 530921 | NCBI WGS metagenome assembly CERC01 (sample SAMEA2621099, study PRJEB7988) | marine metagenome | isolation source: saline water (ENVO:00002010), including
CGTCATTTCGGTCAACTGCCCGCATACGCCTGCGACCTATCATTTGCTGTCGGCGCGTCGTCTTAAACTGATGCAACCGCATGCCATTCTGGTGAATACCGCGCGCGGCGAAATCGTGGATGAACCGGCCCTGACCCGGATGCTGGCCGATGGCGAAATCGCCGGTGCAGGTCTTGATGTGTTTGAACATGAACCGGCGGTGAACCCGAAATTGCTTGAGCTGCAAAATGCGGTTCTGTTGCCGCATATGGGATCGGCCACGATTGAGGGGCGCGTTGACATGGGCGAAAAGGTCCTGATCAATATCAAGACCTTTGTGGACGGTCATACACCGCCAGACCGGGTTATTGAAGGATTGCTGTAATCCGGATTTCATAGCGATATCAAAGGGGTGATACTGGTTGTATCACCCCTTTTTTCTGCACTCCCCATATGTGGATGGTGCAATTTTCCCGATACCGGCATCTTTCCCGTGTTCAAACCAAACAGGTTTTCAATTTCGGGAAGTGCGCAAATGGTAAGGCTGATTGACAAGCCCACGACAGATCAGGATCAGGTAACGCCAGCAAATGGTGACGTTGCGTCATGCCTTGCGACGCGCGAATTGAACCTGAGTGGGCCTTGTGTTGTGTCTGGCGTGCAAAGCCACCATGCCGAAGAACTGGTTTTTGTGCGGTCCGGAAATGCCGAGATCTGGGATGGTGAAGGCAATGTTTTTAGCGGCCGTGATTGCTGTGTTTCGTTAGCACGCGGGCAAAGATATCGCCTTCAGGTCAATGCAGGTGACACTGCCAAGCTTTTGATACTTACCGTGCCGGAGCTTGATGACCCCAAAAATCGCGAGATCCTGCAAATTGCCAAAGCCCGTGTCAGGGATATGATCCTTAACGAGCAACGGCATTATTCCGCCTTTATGCCCAAGCGCTGAAAGATTTGATGCGGCCTCCTGACAATTCCTGACAGCAGAGGTGCGCCAAGTCGTTTTGGCCGTTTCATTCTGGCCCTTGCTTGTTTATGACTGATGCATACCACGCATAAACAACATGGGGTCATCATGAGCTTGATCTTTGACGCGCCTGCACCGACGACCATTCCGGTTCAGGGAGCGGACGACTTTTTCCCGGTAAATCGCATTTTCTGCATTGGAAAGAACTATGCCGATCACGTGCGTGAAATGGGATCGGACCCGTCTGATACCCCGCCTTGCGTCTTCATGAAGCCAACCGATTGCCTTGTTGTTGGCAATGGCGATTTGCCGTACCCGTCGGGTACTGAGGATCTGCATTACGAGGGTGAACTTGTCGCAGCCCTTTCCAAGGGCGGCAAGGATCTGGACCGTGCGGCTGTCGAGGATGCGATTTTCGGGTATGCGGCAGGTCTTGATATGACCCGCCGTGACGTGCAGGCGGGCCTGAAGGAACGTCGTCTGCCCTGGGATATGGCCAAGTCCTTTGATGGGTGTGCGGCCATTTCCGCAATCCAGCCCAAAGCCGATGCGGGTCATCCGCATGCGACCAATCTGAAATTGTCGGTTAATGGCGATGTCCGCCAGAATGACACTACGGCCAAGATGATCTGGCCGGTTGTCGATGCGCTGATGCACCTTTCCACACTGATTGAACTCAAGCCCGGTGACCTTCTGTTTACCGGAACACCGGAAGGCGTCGGTCAGGTCGTTCGCGGTGACCGGATCGATCTGGCAATTGCCGAGGTCGCAGAACTGTCAGTGACCCTTAAATAGAACCTTGCAGGGACCACGGGTTTGGAAGGTCATCCCCAATGCCCGCCCTTTGAAGAAAGAAAACGGAGCCCGTTTTGAAAATCGTAAGCTGGAACATCAATTCCGTCCGTCTGCGCATCGAACAGGTTGTCAAGTTCCTGGAAGAACAGCAGCCTGACGCGCTGTGCCTGCAGGAACTGAAATGTCCGGACGAGTATTTCCCCCATGACGCCTTTGAGGCTGCCGGATACGTTCACCGCCACAATCACGGCATGAAAAGCTATAACGGGGTGGCGATTGTATCGCGCCTGCCGTTTGCCGAAACCGACATCAAGCATTTTTGTGGCAAGGAAGATCGCCGTCACTGCATGGTGACGTTTGAGAACGGCGTTGAGTTGCATAACTTCTATATCCCGGCAGGTGGCGACGAGCCGGACCCGGCAATCAACGAAAAGTTTGCCCACAAGCTGTCCTTCATTGATGAAATGACCAATTGGTGGAGTGAGCGTCGCGCGGCCAACCCTGATCGCAAGGCGGTTCTGGTCGGGGATTTCAACATTGCCCCGTCCGAAAATGATGTGTGGTCGCACAAGCAGCTTCTCAAAGTGGTCAGCCACACGCCGGTCGAGGTTGAAATTCTTGAGAAATTCCGTCAGTCGGGTGATTTCATTGACGCTGTGCGCGACGTTGTTCCCGAACCGGAAAAGCTGTTTAGCTGGTGGAGCTATCGCGCGCGCGATTGGCGCAAAAGCAACAAGGGGCGTCGTTTGGATCATGTCTGGATGACGCCGAATATGGCCGGAACCGTTCGCACGGCGTCGGTTTATGATATTGCCCGTGATTGGGAAAAACCATCAGACCACGCACCCGTTGTGGTGGAATTCAATCTCTGAGTACCCGGAGTATCCGAGATATCAAAACAGCGGATCAGGGAAGCCTAATCCGCTGTTTTGTCATGTGAAATAACTTGATTGTCTGGCCGATCAGCGCAACTCTTCTGGTTGAACGAAACCGGATGCGTACCCATTTGCACCCTAAGGGTTGAATTTCGCGTATTTTCGGTGAGGCACTACGCAGGAAACGGGCAATGAAAAAGATACTGATTGGTCTGGCCGTGATCATCGCTTTGGTCGTCGGGGCCCTCGTCTATGTTTACGTCAATCTTGATAACATCGTGAAATCCACCATCGAAGAGGCAGGCACACGTGTGACGCTGGCCGATGTCGCGGTTGAAGGTGTGTCGATCGAACCAACGCAAAATACCGCGGCGATCAACGGGCTTGTGGTCGGCAATCCGGATGGGTTCAACACCGATTATGCGTTTTCGCTTGGCAATATCTCGGTCCGTCTTGATGGTTCGACCCTGACCAGCGATACGATCCGTATCATCGAAGTGGTGGTTGATCAGCCAAGTGTCATTTACGAACTGGGCAATGGCAGTTCAAACATCGCAACCATCCAGCGCAACGTCGAAGCCTTTGTTCAACGTGTTTCCGGCCCGACCGGGGCGGGTGGCGCTGATGGTGCCACATCTGGCGATGATGCCGCAGGTGGAACCAAAATCATTATCGACAATGTCTATGTCCGCAACGGTGATGTTGGTGTCTCGGCAGGCTTCCTGCAGGGCAAAAAGCTGTCTGCCAGCCTGCCGGAAATTCATCTGACCGATGTGGGCAAGGAAGAAGGTGGCGCGACCCCGGCCCAGGTTGCTGGTGAAATCCTGACAGCGATCAACACCGCCGTCTTCAAGGCCGTTTCGAGCCTGAATGTCGATGGTCTGTTGCAGGGTGTCGGTGATCTGGGCAAAGGCGTCGTTGGTGCTGTTGGTGGCGTTGCCAGCGGCGGAGGCACCAAGATCAAAGAAGGTACAGACGCATTGGGCGGTGCGGTCAAGGGGCTGTTCGGCGGGTCGTCGGAATAGAGCCGCAGTTGACCATACCAAGTTGATCTAATATTCGGCCCGGCGGATGGAAAACATGCGTCGGGCCGTTATACTTTTTGAACCGTTCACGGGGTCGATTTGCCGGTATTGCCATCGTTATTGGACGTTAGCGGTTTATGAAATTTCTCTATCCCACTGCTTTTTTTCATGAATTTGACTTCTATATATCTGTGGATAGGGTTAAGTATATCCATAATCTATGTTGTCTTGGGGCAATCGGCCAAGGACTTGGGGCTGGTCGACATTCGGGGTCAGGTCCTTTGATCTGATCGATAACAAGAACGGCATGGAACCGGACGGGCCACAAGGTCCGCAAGAATGAGGCATGAAAAGGCGTTGGGAACAAATGCCGTTCGGCCTGAATAATGGGACTGGGATCCTGATAGTCGGTCAGACCAAGGAGTAAAACCGATGAAAGCTAAACTGCTTGCCGTTGTATCCGCCGCCGCCTTTCTGAGCGCGTGTGCAAATATGAACATCCCCGGAGTACGTGAAATGGCCGACGAAGGGTCGGCTTTTGACGCTGCTCTTCACCAGAACTACGCCGACCTTGCCCAGGCAGAATATGACGAGGCTGATTGGTCGGACGCGCGTTATTTCACCAACCGTTCCAAGACAGCAGCGATGGGCATGGATGGCGGACCGCAGGAAATTGCGGAACGTTCGCTTCCTGAAGGGTCCGGCGCTGAGGTCGAAGTTGCGCGTGCTGATCTGATGGCAGCGCTTGATGCAGGTGGTCGTGAAAAGGCTGCAAGTGCCGCAGCGCGTGCGCAGTCCAGCTTCGATTGCTGGTTGCAGGAACTTGAAGAAAACATTCAGCAGGAAGACATCGATAACTGCCGCGCGGCATTCTATCAGGCACTGGCAATCGTTCAGGCCGAACTTGACACTGCTCCGGCACCGATGGCGGCCATGCCGATGCCGGTTCCGATGAATGTCTATTTCGGTTTCGACAGTGCCGCAGTTGATGGCAAGGCGATGTCGGTTATTGATGGTATCGTTGAGGCCTATGGCAAGTACGAGCCGGAAATGATCAGCCTTGTTGCCTATGCTGACCGCGCTGGCGATGCGAAGTATAATGACATGCTTGCCAAATCGCGTGTTGATGCGGTGGTCAAGGCATTGCGTGATGCCGGTATCCCGGCCAGCATGCTTGCAATCAGCATCAGTGGCGAATCCGATGTACCGGTTTCGACCGCAGATGGCGTTGCCGAACAGGGCAACCGCGTTGTGACCGTGACTTTCGAAGACGGCATGTAAGCACGTCGAACCAAAAAGGGGATTTCATCCATGCGTCTATTGATTGCACTACTTCTGCCCTGGTTGCTTTTCTTTACCATCGGGCGTCCGATTGCAGGTGTGATTTGCCTGATCTTGCAGATCACCCTGGTAGGTTGGGTTCCGGCCGCGATCTGGGCCGTTTACTCGCTTAGCCAGTATAACACCGACAAGAAAATCAACAGCGCCATGGGTGGCGGTCTGGAATGACCCGCCCTGTCTGCCCGAAGGCAGGCAACTGAAAATCCGAAAGAGGAGGCAGGCCCATGGGCCTGCCTTCTTTTGTTTTGGGAATGTTGCTATTGCAGCTTTCGGCGCACGCCGCCAATAAACCGACCGATCAGACGCGAAATGACAAATCGGGTGACAATAAAGGTCACCACACTGGCAAGGGATGGCCAATACCAAGCCGCGATCTCGGGGCGTGTGCTTTGTTCGACGAGGCCATAGATGATGGCGGCGAATGCTGCTGCCCCCAGAAAAGCCGTGCGACGCCGATAGCGGGCAATGAAAGGACCAAGCAACCACATGGCCTAGTGCTGTCCGCCGCCAATGTCACGGGCAAGGCGTGCGGCGAAGTCGTCGGTCATGCCCGATACATAATCAAGAATGACCAGATAAAGATCATAAAGCGATGCGCCGATGGGCATGGCATCATTACCAATCAGTTCACGCACCCGCCCGGCGCGATAGGGCAGGTCGGATTCCGATTTCGCATGATGGACCTCAAGCGCGGTTTTGCAGAATGTCTCAAGCAAGGTTTCGAGATGGGCAAAGGCCCCCACTTCAATCTGGACCTTGCGGCGGTTAAGAATGATCTGCTTTTCCGAGAACGACTTGGCTTGAACGATCAAATCGTTATAGGGACCATCTGCACATGCCAGAAGGTCTCCCTTCCATTCACCGGCAAGCAGTGCTTCTTCGTTGGCGACAAATGCCTTTACCAGTGCATCGAGCAAACCGGTTATGATCTTGCCGCGCAGAAAGGAGATCTTGCGGCTGGTGTTCGGTTCACGGGCATATTCCGAAGGCAGTTCGTCAGAGATGCAGGGCAGGAGCATTTTTTCCAGAACGGCGAAGTCGACGAGTTCAAGTTCCACGCCATCTTCAATATCAATCAGCGCATAGCAAACATCATCGGCGGCCTCGACAAGATAGACCAGCGGGTGGCGACAGAATGATTGTTCGCCTGTCCGGATCAGCCCGGTGGCATCGGCGACTTCTTCAAGTAGCGAGAATTCTTTCTGGAAGGCACCAAACTTCTTTTTCTCGGGAAACGGGCTTCCTGCTGCCGACCAGGGATATTTCAGGAAACTGGCCAATGTCGCGTATGTCAGGCGCATGCCGCCATCATACAGACCGGTCCGTTTGTTTGTCAGAAGGCGGAAACCCTGGGCATTTCCCTCGTAGGTCGTCAGATCAGCGAACTGCTCTGCGCTGAGGCCCTGGGTAAATTTCGGGGCCGCATCAACGAACCACTGGCGGATGGCGTATTCCCCGGCATGACCAAAAGGCGGGTTGCCGATATCGTGACAAAGGGCTGCGGCCTGAACGATGGCGGCCATGTGGTCTGGTTCAATCGCGTCGGGCAAGCTGCCCTTTTCATGCAATTGATGCCCGACCATCAAGCCAAGTGACCGGGCAATGCAGGATACCTCCAGACTGTGGGTCAGGCGGGTATGGACATTGTCATTTTCCGGCAGGGGATGGACCTGCGTTTTGCGCTGCAGGCGTCGAAAGGATGCGGAAAAGACGATCCGGTCGTAATCCTTGTGGAAATCTGATCGGCCAAAGGGCCCAACACTGGAATGACGGGTGCCCAGGCGCGCCGGTGAAAGCAGTTTTTGCCAGTTCATCATCGCTGTCATCGTTTTTTGGCGCCTTCCGTTCGGACTTGAGTTCTTTGATAACTGGAGTGTTTATGCCGCTTGTTGGTAAATAAGCATTTTAAATTTTGCATAAACTTGGGTCCTGCCCCTAGCGAAAACGGCGCATCTGATGATGCGCCGTTTTGCAAAGATCGAATGTTCGGGGCAGTTAAGCACCCAGACCTTTTTCCATCACCAGATCAAGGCGGCGGGCGAAGCTGACCGGATCGGGCAGGGCTTCGCCTTCAAGAATGCGGGCCTGATCCAGAAGCAGCAGGGCTGCGTCATTCAGGATCGGGGCCTTGGCATCCTTGGTTGCGATGTCAGACAGCTTCTTGATCAGGCTGTGCTTCGGATTGATTTCAAGGATGCGCGGGCTGACTTCATCAACACGGTTGTGCTGTTTCATCAAACGTTCCATGCGCAGATCCATGCCCATCTCATCGGCAATCAGACAGCAGGCCGAACTGGTCAGGCGATCAGATTCGCGGACATCCTTGATCCCGTCGCCAAGGGCGACCTTGATGGCGGCAATCAGGGCAGATGCATCGCTTGCATCCTCATCCTTCTTGTCGTCCTTGTCCGCATCCTTGTCATCGGGCTTGATGTCGTTGAGGTCCGCACCACCACGGGTGACCGACTTGAAGTCCTTTCCGTCAAACTGGCCAACAGACGGCATCCAGAACTCATCGACCGGATCGGTCAGAAGCAGGACTTCGATCCCCTTGGCGGCAAAGCCTTCGAGCTGCGGGCTGCGTTTAAGGGCGTCGATATCCTCGCCGCTGATGTAGTAAATGGCCTTCTGGCCCTCTTTCATGCGTTCGACATAGTCGGCCAGCGTCGTCCAGCCATCACCATGGGTCGAACGGAACCGTGCGAGTTTAAGGATGCGATCACGGTTGGTCTGGTCTTCGTAAAGGCCTTCCTTAACGACCGAGCCAAAGTTTTCCCAGAAGGTTTCATAACCCTCAGGATCTTTCTTGGCGGCCGTTTCAAGTTCGGACAGGACCTTTTTGGTCAGGCCGTTCTTGATTTTGGTCAGAAGCGGATGGTCCTGCAACATCTCGCGCGAGACGTTAAGGGGCAGGTCCTGACTGTCGACCACACCGGATACAAAGCGCAGCCAGGGTGGGAGAAGTTCATCGGCACCTTCGGTGATGAAGACCTTGCGGACATACAGCTTCAGATGGCCTTTGCGCTGCGGATCATACAGATCGAACGGGCGCATGGTCGGCAGATACAGAAGGCCGGTATATTCAATTGCACCTTCGGCCTGATAGTGGATGGTTTTCCACGGATCATCAAAGGCGTGCGAGGTGTGCTTGTAGAATTCCTTGTATTGTTCCTCGGTGATCTCGCTTTTCGGGCGGGTCCAGAGTGCGGATGCCTCGTTAAGCGTTTCGTCACCGTCGCCTTTCATCAGGACCACCGGAATGCCGATATGGTCGGAATAGGTTTTGACGATATGGCGCAGGCGGTGTTCGTCTGTGAATTCCTTGTTATCGTCGCTCAGATGAAGGGTGATCTGCGTGCCGCGCCCTTCCATCTCGGCTTCGGAAATGGTGTATTCGCCCTTGCCGTCAGAGGACCATTTCCAGGCCTGATCATCGCCAGCCTTGCGGCTTACGACTTCGACCTTGTTTGCCACCATAAAGGCGGAATAGAAACCGACACCAAACTGACCGATCAGATCGACATCCTTGGCGTTCTCGGACTTCGAGACGGCATCAAGGAACTTGGCGGTGCCGGAATTGGCGATGGTGCCAAGGTTTTCGACCAGATCTTCCTTGTTCATCCCGATCCCGTTATCGGCAATCGTCAGAACATTGCGGACATTGTCCGTCAGCAAGCGGACCTTGAATTCAGCGTCGCCAGCGAGCAGTTCCGGTTTGGCAATCGCTTCGTAGCGCAGCTTGTCGCAGGCATCAGAAGCGTTTGAGATCAGCTCGCGCAGGAAGATGTCCTTGTTGGAATAAAGCGAATGGACAACGATATCGAGCAGGCGGCTGACCTCGGCCTCGAACCGCATTTTTTCTTCCGTCATGACCTCTTGTTTCTCCTGTAATTCAAATAATTATAAACCCTCCCCGATTGAGGCAGAGGGTCAACCAACTCAACGGTCTGGTTTTAACCGAGCTTGATATGCGTCAACGCACCTTGCAGCGCAAGTCCTGTATCCTAAGTATAAATATAGACGGTTTTTAACAGGGGCGTACAAACCACACAACAACGCCCCTAAAAATCCCGAAACTGCAAAGTTTTCGGGGGTGAACGGCAGGGTGCAATGCCCTGCTTTGCGTCCAAGGCTTTAAACAGGAGGCCGTATCATGAAGGTTCCCGTTCAAATCACCTACCGTGATGTTGATCAGTCAGATGCGCTTGATGAGCGTATTCGTTTCAAGGTGCAAAAACTGGAAGAAACCTTCGATCGCATGACCAGTTGTCATGTTGTAGTGGAACGCCCGCACGCGTCGCACAATCATGGAAACCGTTTTGCCGTGCATTTCGGTATCAATGTCCCCGGCAAGGAAATCATGGTTAAACGCGATAGCGCGGACCATGCCCACGAGGATGTCTATATCGCTTTGAAGAACAGTTTCCAGGCGGCCCGTCGCCAGCTCAAGGAATATGCCGACAAGATGCGGAACCACTAGGGTCCCTTATGAAGGCTAGGAAGACAAGCGGGGCGACCAGATGGTCGCTCCGCTTTTTCGTGTGGTGGCACGAGGTGGTAAAAAGGATGTATCAGCCCGGCATTGCGGGGTGGGGCGAGGGGGAAACAGTGCCGGACTGATACGGGGTGTTGAACCGGCCGGGAGATGCCGGTTCAATTAACGGTCGAACGCGCGCCATGTGGTTGGCAAAATGCCAAGGCCCGGTGCATCAGGTTTCCGGGTCATGATGCGATCGCCTCAATGAACTGGGCTTTGCTTTGCGGATAGCGCGCCTCACGCAGGGCGCCTGCCCACCACTTCAGATCGGTGATCATGTGATGCAGGGCGGCGTTGGTGCCATCAAGGTCCTTGGGCAAGCCGTTCTCATCAAACTTGTCCCATCCCTGGGCAAAGCTGACCACGTCGCGCATTGTCACTGCGTGCAGTTCGGCAAAGACAAGGCGCAATTGCTCAACAGCGCGCAGCCCGCCGGACACGCCGCCATAGGACACAAAGGCAACGGGTTTACGCTTCCATTCCTGTTTGGCGGCATCGATCAGAAGTTTTAATTCGCCCGTGAAGCTGTGATTGTATTCCGGGGTGACCACAACAAAGGCGTCGGCTTCTGCCAGCGAGGTGTGGAGCTGCTGAACCGAAGGGTGGCTGGCACCAACTTGGGCAGCAGGCAAATTCAAAACAGCCGGGTCAATCGTTTCAACAGACAGCTCGCGATCAGACTTCAGGGTTTGAACAGCCCAGTTGCCAACCGTATCGCAAAAGCGGCCTTCACGCGCACTGCCGAGGATAACGGCGATGTTAAATGTCTCTTTCACGGCTTTGACTCCTTGCTAATTTCGCTTCATTGAGTAAGGTTCTAAAACCTCAACTAATGTTAAGGTCAAGCATGTTTTTTGAACTTGTCCAAAACAGTGACGGGAGCAGGAAAAATGGCGGAGAAAGGCGTGTTGCAGCGCTATTTAAGTGTCGGAGAAGTTGCGCGCCGGTGTGGCATTGCCGTGTCGGCTGTGCATTTTTATGAACGCAAAGGTCTGATCAGCTCCATTCGCACCGATGGCAATCAAAGACGTTTTCATCGCGGGGTCTTGCGTAAACTGGCGATTATCAAGGTTGCCCAGAAAACCGGTATTCCGCTTTCGGAAATCGGCGACGCGTTTGAAAAGCTGCCCCCCAACACGGTGCCAACTGCCAAGGATTGGGAAAAGCTGTCCTCGCAGTGGCGCGATGACTTGAATGACCGGATTGAACAACTGACCCGGCTTCGCGATCAATTGGGGCAATGTATCGGCTGTGGCTGTCTGTCGATATCCGATTGCCCGCTGCGCAACCCTTATGACGAACTCGCCGGGGATGGCCCGGGGGCACGGTTGCTGGAAGTCGAAGAAGAGTAAGTCTCTGTCCCCGCTGTTACTGTCCTGGTCTGCTGGTGCGAGATGAGACAGTCCAGACGCCGCATGGTATGCGCATCGTACATTGGCCCGGCGCGGGCAGAATGCTTGACATCGCGCCGGATCGCGTGTTGAAAGGCCCAATGATTGCGACGGCCCGGATCATTGGGCTGTCGATTGGAAAAGATTGATGCAGATTTCAACCCGAACCGGCCCACGTATCCTTGCCATATTGGGGCCGACCAACACCGGCAAGACCCATCTGGCCATGGAACGGATGTTGGCGCATACCACCGGGATGATCGGGTTCCCGCTCAGACTTCTGGCGCGCGAAAACTATGATCGCGCAGTGGCCAAGGTCGGCAAGGGGGCGGTGGCATTGATCACCGGCGAAGAGCGTATTCTTCCCAAAACGGCCCGCTATTTCCTGTGTACGGTCGAGGCGATGCCTATCGCCAAACAGGTCGATTTTCTTGCGATTGATGAAATCCAGATGTGTGCGGACCCGGAACGCGGCCATGTCTTTACTGACCGGCTGTTGCACGCGCGTGGTCGGTCGGAAACCATGTTCATGGGGGCGGAAACCATCCGCCCGGTGATCCGCAAGCTGGTTGACAATGTTGAATTTGATCGGCGCGAACGCTTTTCGACCCTGACCTATAACGGAGCCAAGAAAATACAGCGCCTGCCGGCCCAGTCGGCCGTGGTGACGTTTTCTGCCCAGGAAGTTTATGCCGTTGCCGAGCTGGTGCGTCGCCAGAAGGGCGGGGCGGCCGTGGTTCTTGGCGCGTTGAGCCCGCGCACGCGCAATGCCCAGGTCGAGATGTTCCAGAATGGCGAGGTCGAGCACCTGATCGCGACCGATGCAATCGGTATGGGCTTGAACCTTGATCTCAACCATGTCGCGTTTGCGGCAATGAAAAAGTTCGATGGCAAGTTCAATCGTGGTCTGACGGCGGCAGAAACCGCACAGATCGCGGGCCGTGCCGGACGTCATATGAATGACGGCACGTTCGGGGTGACGGGGAACCTTTCGGGGATTGATCCCGACATTATCGAGCAGATCGAAGAGCACGAGTTCGAACCGCTTGCAAAAGTGTTCTGGCGCAATGCGCGACTTGATTTTCGAACCGTTGGCGCGCTCCAGAAATCGCTGCGCAGGCGTTCGGATGACCCGACGCTTATTCTGGCGCGTGAGCCGGTTGACGAGATCATGCTCGATCACCTTGCGCGCAACGAGGATGTCGCACGTATCGCAACCGCGCCTGATCGGGTACAGTTATTGTGGGAAGTCTGCCAGATTCCCGACTTCAGAAATATCCATACCGATGCCCATCCGAGGCTGCTAACATCTATCTATCGCTATCTTGCGAAACCCGGAAGCAAACTGCCCATCGACTGGCTGGGCGAACAAATCTTGCGTCTGGATCGTTATGATGGTGATATTGACCAGTTGTCATCACGTTTGGCAGGTATTCGCGTCTGGACATATGTATCGCATAAGCATCACTGGCTCGAAGATGCCAATCATTGGCAGGAACGCACGCGGGCCATTGAGGACAAGCTCTCAGATGTGCTACATGAACGCCTGACCCAAAGGTTCGTTGACAGACGAACCTCGGTTTTATTGAAAAGTCTCAAGGACAAGTCTGAACTCATGTCTACCATCACTGCGAATGGTGAAGTACAGGTCGAAGGTGAATTTGTCGGCCGTCTTGACGGATTCCGTTTCATTGCTGATGAAACCGATGCTGCTTTTGAAGGCAAGGCAATCGCCAGTGCCGCACGTCGCGCGTTGACCGGCGAAATCGCCCAGCGCGTTAAACAACTTGAAACCGACGAAGACGACAAGTTCGCGGTTAACGGCAAGCTTGAGGTCCTTTGGAACGGTTCGTCGGTTGGTGTTCTGAAAAAGGGTGACACGGTCTTGTCGCCCGAAGTTCAGGTGATCGACAGCGAGTTCTTTGACGGTCCGACCCGCGAACGGGTGCGCACCCGTCTGCAGAATTTCGTCAATGCCCACATTGAAACGCGTCTGAAGATGCTGACCCGCCTGCGCGATTGTCAGCTTTCCGGACCGATTCGCGGTCTTCTGTTCCAATTGAACGAAGGCCTGGGCTGTGTGCCGCGTTCGGAACTTGAAAGCCTGGTCAAGGACCTGTCTGACGAGGACCGCAAGGCGCTTGCCAAGCTTGGTGTGCGACTGGGTGTTGAAACTGTCCATGTGCTTGACGCACTTAAACCGGACCCGGTCGAGCTGCGCGGCATTCTGTGGGCGGTGGCACGTGAACTTGAAGCCCTTCCTGAATTGCCGCCGGCAGGCCGGACATCGGTCCCCAATGATCGTGCGAATTCCAAGGGGTTCTATCTGGCGGCGGGTTACATGCCGGTCGGTCCGCTTGCTGCGCGTGTGGATATGCTGGAACGTTTTGCGGCCCTTCTGCGTCAGAAAGCGCGTGAAAATGACGGCAAGGTGCGCCCGGATCCGGATCTTTTGTCCCTGCTGGGCTGCACGGTCGAACAGGCCGAAGGTGTGTTTACCGCACTTGGCTGGCGTGCCGAGGTAACCAAGGTCAAGAAATCCGAACTTGAAGCCAAGGAAGCCGATAAAAAGGCCGAAGAATCCGCCAAGGAGGGCAAACCTGAAGCGGAAAAAGCCGAAGCCGAAACTTCTGATGCCGCGGCAACCGAAGCCAAGGCTGATGCCCCGGCCGAGGAAGCCGCACCGGCTGAAGCAAAGGCAGAACCGGCAGAGGTCGCTGCGGACGCGTCTGCAGAAGCAACGTCGGAAACGCCGGCGGTTGAAACCGATGCCGATGGCGACGAACTGGTCGAAGTCAAATACTTCGTCCGGGTTGATCGCCGCAAACGCGGTGGCGGGCAGAACCGTGGTCAGCGCGGCCCGCGTCAGGAAGCCCGTGGCGGCGGCAAAGGTGGCCCGAAAGGCAAGGGCGGCAATCGTCCAAACCAGGGCGGCAAGGGTGGTCGTGGCGGCAAGCCGGGCGGCGGTCGCAATCATGCCCCCGAAAAAGCCAACCAGATCAATGAAGATTCGCCATTTGCCAAGCTCAAGGAAATGCTTGAAGCCAAGGGCTGATCATCTCAGATATCGTGGCTGTGCGGCGACCCTTGTGGGTCGCCGTTCTGCTTTCCAAGTGTGTTGTATCCCGTTAGTGCAGGAAATCGTTGGCCGTGGCGGAACAGGCAGAGAAGCTCAGGATTGATAAATGGCTATGGCATGCGCGGTTTTACAAAACCCGGTCGCTTGCCAGCAAGGCCTGCCAGTCGGGCCATATTGTTTTGAATGGTCAGTCGGTTTCCAAGGCAAGCGTCACGATCGTCGTCGGTGACCGCCTTCAGTTCTTTCAGGGCCCGCATCTGCGTGTGGTCGAGATCATGGCCCTTGGTCAGCGTCGTGGCCCGGCGCCGGAAGCGCAGACCCTGTATGCCGATCATTCCCCGCCGCGGATGCCAAGGAAAGAAGTCGCATCTGACATCCGCACCGCCCCTGTTGCCGAACGTGAAGCCGGGGCGGGCCGTCCGACAAAGGCTGAGCGCCGGGCACTCGACCGGTTGCGCGGCGAAGGTGGTGATGCTTAAAATGGTCTGGCGATACTGACGTTTATCCTGCCGCTGATCCGTGGCCGGCTATTCCCGGTAAGATATAGATCATATCAGGTTGTAATATTGCCACGATCTTCTTGCGTCTGGTGAGGCTATCCAGTATGCATCCTATCTGATGGTATATATCCACCACTTTGGTGTGGTGGATCTTGTAAAGTTCTGGAGCTTGCCAGCCTGATGAGACGTCGGTCTCGATTAAATATCGGTGCATTGTCGCACTTGCGTACCGGTCGCTTTGCACTGTTGATCACGGCTTTGGTGATCAACCTGCTGACGCTTGCCCTGCCGATTACGCTGTTGCAGGTCTATGACCGGGTGCTGCCGCACAGTTCGATCCCGACGCTGACGCTTTTGATCTTTGGGGTTTTGGGGGCAATTATCCTTGAAGCGATCATGCGTCTCGGGCGGGCATATATCTCGTCGCTTTCTGCGGCAAAGTTTGAGCATCACAGTTCACAACAGGCGGTAGGGCATCTGCTGGCTGCAAGTTTGACCGATTACGGGAAAACGGCGCCGGGGCTGCATTTGCAGCGTCTTAACAGCCTGAACATGCTGCGCGATTTCTATTCCGGTCAGGCGATCGGGGCGGTTGTCGACCTGCCATTTATCGTTCTGTTCCTGGCTCTGATTGCGGTGATCGGCGGATATCTGGTCTTTGTGCCGCTGGCCATTCTTGCGGCGTTCCTTTTGACTGCGGTGTTTTTGGGGCATCAATTGCGTTCAGCCCTTGATGACCGGAGCCAGTCCGATGAACGGCGTTACAACTTCATCATCGAGACCCTGACGGGCATTCACACCATCAAATCGATGGCGATGGAAAACCTGATGATCCGTCGTCATGATCAGCTCCAGTCACAATGTGCGGGTGATGACCTGCGTGCAGCACGATCCGCGCATGCTGCGGTTAATGCCAGTGCGACATTTTCCATGCTGACCATGGTGCTGGTGGCGGCGATGGGCAGTGTGCTTGTGATTGACGGAGAACTGACGGTTGGTGGTCTTGCGGCCTGCACGATGCTGTCGGGGCGTTCGATCCAGCCATTGCAACGCGCCATGACCCTGTGGACACAGTTCCAGAACATTCGTGTTGCGCGCCAGCGGGTCAATGAGCTGTTTGAGATCGAAGAAGAAGACGAACTCGGTGCGTCTGACATGCCGCTGCTTGATGGCAAGATCGAACTGCGCAACGTTGCGTTCTCGCACGCTGACGGCAAAAAAATCTTTGAAGATCTGGATTTGAACGTGGAGCCCGGTGAGTGCATCGCGATTACCGGCGACAATGGAACGGGCAAAACCACCCTTTTGTGGTTGTTGATGGGGGCCTTGCGCCCGGATCGGGGTGACGTGTTGCTCGATGGCAAGAACCCGGCAGATTACTCCGCCGAATCCACCCGTCGCCAGATTGCCTATCTGCCGCAACATGGTGTGATGTTCAAGGGAACGATCCTTGAAAACATTACCGGTTTTCGCAAGGAAATCAGTGTGGACCGCGTGATCGAGATTTCGCGGCGTCTTGGACTGGACAGCATCGTTATGCGCATGCCCGAAGGCTATGACACCGAGGTCGGCGGGCAGGCATCCGAAACATTGCCGCGCGGGGTGAAACAGCGCATTGCTGTTGCCCGTGCCCTGATCGACTATCCGCGGATTGTCCTGTTTGACGAAGCCAACAGTTCGCTTGATATCGCGGGCGATAACATCATGACCAGCCTGATGATGGAGCTTAAACGCCACTGTACGCTGGTGATGGTATCGCATCGACCGTCGCTGATTGCGATGGCCAATAAACAGTACCGTCTGATCGACAAGCATCTTGTGCCTGTTCTGCGTCGTACCAACAAAACCGCTGCCCTTGGCGAGGATGCCAAGTCGCAAGCGGCCGGGACGGGGGTACGATGAAAAAACTCGAAAACATGGACTTTGCGCTGAACTATCGCATGGGCCTGGAAAGCACGGACGCGCAGTCCGATTTCGACGCATGTGTTTGGCCTTTGCTTCAGGCGCTTGGTTGGCGCGGATTGCCGCGTCAGGTTGCCGAGGCCCTGCCGCACATGGATCAGGCGCTTGATCTGACCGATTTCCGAAACGTTCTGGCGCATCTGAACTATCAGTCGCGCGAAATCGATGCGACGTTTGATCTGATTGATGAACGGATGATGCCCTGTCTGTTCGTTCCCGACGAAGGCACGGCCCTGGTCGTAATCCGCCCCGAAGAAAATGGCGTGCGTGTCTTTGACGGTGGCACAGACCGGGAAATGGTCATCAAGCTGTCGGCCATTCCGGGCAAGATTTATCAGTTTTCGGCGGCGGATCGTCGTGAACGTTATCTCGAAGATGATAAACGCGGCTGGTTTGGCGGCATTGCCGACCGGTTCTCGAAGCTTGGTTATCAATTGCTGACGATGACCTTTGTGCTCAACATCATGGCACTGGCGACGCCGATTTTCATCATGGGTATTTATGACCGGGTGATCGGAACGCGCTCCATTCCGATGTTGATCCAGTTTTCCATCGGGATCGGGATTGTCCTGATCCTGAGCTGGGTTTTGCGTACCTTGCGAAGCCAGATTGTCAGTCATTTCGGTGCACGGCTTGATACACTGGTCAGCGGTGCGATTTTCGAACGTTTGTTATCCTTGCC
>CERC01017914.1_pt1 | contig 17107 bp, 13 predicted proteins | sample 530921 | NCBI WGS metagenome assembly CERC01 (sample SAMEA2621099, study PRJEB7988) | marine metagenome | isolation source: saline water (ENVO:00002010), including
CAAGCACGAGAACACGCCCATCAGCACCGATGGACAGGTCTACAATGTCCAGTCTGATTTTAATTTCTCGCCAAGCTTCACCATCATGACGATAGAGCGCGCCGCCTCGACCGACTCCCCAAGGGCGTCCATTCCAATCTAGCTCTATCTGATCTAGGTCACCAGGGAAATCATTAAATTTAGAATCAGTATTTGACCAACGCCCTAGTTGGCCGGCTGACTGTAAGGAAAAGATAGAACCGTCCAAGCCGATACTCAGATCGAGGCCTGTCCCTTGGACAAGACTGAACTTATATTCACTATCATCAACCGTTTGCGATGGATTGCCTGTTGATCTTTTATTAGCAGGTTCTTTTGGTTTAATGGCTTCTTCGCCTAACGCTAACCCTTTGACAAAGATAATGCCTTGCTGATTAGTGGCCCAGAGAGTATTGCTAGAACTACTCTCTATTGTTTGTGCTGAAAAAGGGAGTTTGATTGTTATCCAATCATTAATTTGGGGATCCCACTGTTTTAATTTCCCGGAAGGAGTAACGATTAAGATTCTGCCCGATTCATCTATGCTGATATCTTTGGCGCGTCCGGGTAATCCTATCCAACGATCACCTAACTGCCTTGAGATTATTCCTTTATTTGAGATAGTCCAGATCCAGCCATCCTTAGCAACTTCGAGGTCTTTTGCACTGCCGTCAATGGCTTCCCATCGTCTTTCATTTATTAGATAGCGTGCAAGTGATCCTGTATTTGTGGCTACGACTAGATCATTGTTTCTGCCCAGAGTTAGGTTGCTGGCTCCGGTACCGATTGAGGTCCACTGTCGGTTCTGATAATTCAGAACTTGGCCGTCAATTGATACCCCCCAAAGCTGACCGTTATCTGTGATGTCTATATGGGAAAACTTACCGGGTAGGCTACGCCACTTTTCAGATTTTTTGTCCCATCTCCAAACGTTGTTACTTGAGTCGATTGCAGCGGCTTCACCTTGTTCTGACGCAGCGATCTCAATAGCTTGCCCAGGCAGCCTGACCCAAGCTGCAGAATTAATCGTTTGTGCAGATACAGAAAAGGTTAGTAGGGTTAAAACTAGACCTAGCAAAGCTCGCCTTAAGATATAAGGCGAACTCATTTCTAGTAAACTATCCGGCGAATAAAACATATGTTTTTAATAGAAAAGGAATTCAGCTGCTTCTTTTATTCTATCGCCGTTAGTCTTTCGACTACTCCACTTTTCTAGCTTAAAATCACCCGCACGATATTCCATGAACAGTGCATTATTTTGCGCCATCGCTAAGGTTTCGGTGATGTTTGAACGAGGAGTGAACCAGCTTTGGTTACGTTGCTCAAAGGCATAAATAGAGCGTTCAAACTCATTGAGGTTACTTAAGGCCAGTTCGCGGTCTTCTTGCGATTGATTTACATAGTGTGCGCGACGTGGTGTGAGTAGGATAACTACCGATTTTCTATAATCACGTTTTGCTTCTCTGGAGAATAAGTATTGCAGGGCAGGTATATCGCCAAGAAATGGTACTTGATCTCGCGTTGCTTCAACGTCTTTTTCGCTGAGTCCACTTAGAACCAATGTTTCACCGAATTTCATGGCAACATTAGCATTGACGGTTGTCTTTGAAGTATCAAGTCGGAATTCAAATACAACAGAACTCGATGGCGTTGTTAGGAAGGTACGTTCGGCTTCGACTTCGAGTTGTACTCGATTACCTGGTAGAAATTCTGGTACTACGGATAGTTTCACACCTATCTGTTTATTAATTGATATTGATGACCCATCGCCACCTGAAACGGCTGCAGCAACAACATCTACACCAGAGAAAAACTCTGAACGTTCACCTGAAAGTGCAACTAATGATGGTCGTGCAAGTATCTCATTACTACCTGTCATCGTATTAAAGATATTTAAGGAGTAATTTACAGCAGGAATTGAAATCTCTTTAGAGATTGTATTTGTGACGCTATCGGTGGTGCCGGAGCCGTATAAACGAGTCTGTTGTTTGCTCCAGCCGGGAGTGAGGTTTAATGGATCACCGAATTGCAGCTCCAGACCGGATAATAAATTCATTCCTTTTGTTGTTGTAACATCTTCTTGTGTTCGAATGATTACGACATCGACGACGACCATTTTGTCATCTACAAAGTCTGTGGCGTTATTATCAGGCTGCTCAGACGTAGGGTTATTAGCTTTAGCAACGTTTGCTCCAGGAATGACAGCAGGCCCTGTAGGCAGTGCTGTACGCATCATTCCGCCAGAATTGTAGCTATCATGAAAACGGCTCCAGGCTCCTAAACGTTTATCTAGACGTGGTAAGTCGTGAGCTGATTGATTGTTTTCTCTGTACTCATCCAGCATTCGTCGTGCAGCTGTTTGATCGTCAAGAGCAGCCTTGGATATCATGCGTGCTCTTAGGATATCTGATGAGGTTGCAAGGGTAGGGTGCTGAGATGTGATCTTGGCAAGGGCAGCGTCTGCTGTTCTTGGATCGCCTGCGTAGTAGGAGGCATAGGCTAGATCGTATAATACTTCCGGATCATCATCATACATTAATGCAGCAGTTGCGAGTTCGGTTTGTGCATCACTGTATCTGCGCTGGTCTAAGTACAAAAGCCCTAGATAGTACTTAGCGATTGCACTTGAATTATCGAACTTAGAGGTAAGTTTGTAGCCTTGCTCTGCAAGTGTAAAGTTTGATGCATCACCGCTTACACCCATGAGGTGGTAAGTATATGCATTCAGAAACTGTAAGTGTGCATTACTTATATCAAATCGAAGTGCTGTATTTAGTAAGCTTGAGGCTTCCAGTAAATCCCCTGACTCGAGTGCTTCAAATGACTTTGCTACGAGTTGCTGTATTAAATTTTTGTTAGTGACTAAATCTGAAACGTCAGAAAGGCTTTGAGTGCCTAGTGGCTGATGAGAGTGTGACGGAGAAACCGCAAGACTCTGAGAACTGGACATTGTATTGCAACCGGAGAGTGCAGATACCATAACGGTTGCTGCTATTGCCTTTCTTAGTTTCATGAGTTCCCTCTTTTATTATACTTATCACGAGTGGGCAAGTGCTGCCTAAGAGGTGATGTGCGGTGGTCTAGCCTCCTGATCGCCTCAACTAAGGTATCGCTTTTTGTTAGATGAATGCTTGAAAAGGAAGCAGGACACCCACTGAGAGCATAAAGTTTTATATCAAATTTTTCTAGCATCTAAAAGTGGCTTTATGTCAAAGGGTAATTCTGATGTGCTTGATGTTTGGATAAGGCCGTTTTTTATTGACGTGTGGAATAGGGGCTTCGTTATATGAAACGCTAAATTGAAAAAAGGCCGTATTTTACGGCCTTTTACTTAAATTTTAGAGCCTTTATAAAGTTGACTCTTTAACCGTACTGTCTTTTTTGTTGAGCGCTATTTGTTGTGCTTGGCTTGCTTCAATTTGCGCTAAATAATCTTTTAGCTGTTTTTGAAACGACGATTTTTTCTTACCTGTGAGTGAGACTGCAATCGGAATTTTGGCAGTCATCGCATTCACTGGACGACCGTTCACGTGAAGTTCAAAATGCAGATGGGCCCCTGTCGAACGTCCTGAATTTCCCGATTGAGCAATGCGTTCGCCTCGTTTAACTCGTTGGCCTTTAACTACATAAGATTTGTTCAGATGTAGGTAGCGAGTTTTATAACTTTGGCCGTGTTGGATCTCAATATATAGGCCGGCATATTTGTGGCGTACCACACGGGTGACGATTCCGTCTCCGGTAGTGACAACAGGAGAACCCTTACGCATGGCGAAATCTGTACCGTTATGAGGTCGGATTAAGCGCGTAATCGGATGGCGACGTTTTGGATTGAAATGCGAAGATAAACGGTATTTTCCACTAAAAGGATATCGCTGGAACGCTTTCTCTAAATTACGGCCTTTTTCGTCGTAATAGTTATCTTCAAAGAGGAAGGCATTGATCTCATGGCGGCGATTTTTGATCCGAATAGCTTCTATCTTATTGTTGCCTGTCATTTCGTTATCTACGTATTGACGAGACAATAGGACTTCAAATGTGTCCCCACGCTGGATATCGCGGCGGAAATCTACACGCTGCTTAAGCAGTTCAGTGATGGTTTGAGCTTCCCACTGGCTTAGGCCCGCTTGTTTACCTGAACCGGTAAAGCTATATAAAATTTCACCACTAATAAGCTTCTGTTTCCAGTCGCCTTCAAGGCGCACCTCATTAAATTCGAAGCCGTTATCTTCCTTACGTTGATACACCACTTTGTGCGCAAGGTTAAATTGTAGTTCTAAGCGTAAGAGTTGTTGATCTTGTTTATCAAATACAAGCGTATGACCAGGCTTTAGGTTATCTAAAGCTAAGACGTTTAAGTCTGTTTCCAATAGCTGATACATGGTTTTTTGAGGTAGTTGTAAGCGCTCAAATATACTGCTGAGTGTATCGCCTTTGCGCACAATATATTGGTAACTATTGCTGCGTCCAATATTGGGTATGAGTAGTGTTTCATTCGCGGGTACTTTATCAAAAGCCCAAGGCGCTTTTTGCTGGCGAATGCTTAATGTGGGCGTTTCAAAAAAAGGAGCGTCTGTATCAATCAGGTGATCGAGTGATAGAGGGGAGCTGATTGAGTTGTCCGTGGACGGAATGAATACAGCCAATAAAAGAGCAGCGGCTAAACCTGCCAATGCCTTTTGGTGAATCTTTGGCAATGCTGTGACAAAACTTGCTGAGGATGACATCCAGCGCATTAATTAAAACCTGCTAACTTTATTTATTGTTCTTAGACGATAGTAAAAATAAGACGTATATCCCTTTTATAATATACGATTAATGCTTGAAAGGCCCGTAATGACCGGTGCTAACCCTGATTTGAATGGTGCTTTTGGTGATAAAATAGCGTTTATTCTGTAAAACTGTAAATCAGTTTGGACTTTTTAGATTAAAATGAGGTTTTGTGTAACCTCGTAAGTCGGTTTAAGCTGAGCAGATCTAGTTAAGCTGATTATTAGGCTTATAACTGAATCCTGATTGATTAAAATAGAGAATATCCATGGTTCCAGGCACTTTATATGTTGTTTCAGCTCCATCCGGCGCAGGCAAAACTAGCTTAGTAAAGGCTATGTTAAAACAAGACAATAAAATCGTTGTATCGGTTTCGCATACCACACGGGATATTCGTCCGGGTGAAGTGGATGGCACAGATTATAATTTTGTCTCTATGGATCAGTTTGATCAGATGATAGAAAGCGCCGACTTTCTTGAGTTTGCTGAAGTGTTTACCAATAAATATGGTACATCACAGAGCTGGGTTGAAACTCAGTTGGCTCAAGGGGCGGATGTTATTCTAGAGATCGATTGGCAAGGCGCGCAGCAGATTCGCCGTTTGATGCCTGATTGCTTGTCCATTTTTATATTGCCGCCATCACGAGAAGAGCTGGAGCAGCGTTTAACCAGTCGTGGTACTGATAGCGAAGAGGTTATCGGTTTGCGCATGTCCGAAGCGGTGAGTGAGATGAGCCATTATGCTGAATATGATTATTTAGTCATTAATGATGATTTTGATGAGGCTTTAGAAGAGTTACATGCTGTTTTCTTAGCTGAACGCATGAAAATTGGTCAACAACAAGATCGTTGCCACGATTTACTGGTTAGCCTCTTGTCATAAAGGCGTTCTGGCGGTACACTGCGCGGTCTTTCAAATACACACCCGAAATTTTGAGGTTTTAGCAATGGCACGAGTTACAGTTGAAGATTGCCTAGAAAATGTAGATAACCGTTTTCAGCTAGTAATGGTTGCAGCTAAACGTGCACGTCAGCTGGCTACCGGCGGTAAAGAAGCTAAAGTAGAGTGGGAAAATGACAAACCTACTGTAGTAGCACTACGTGAGATCGCTGAAGGTCACACGGGTCGTGAGATTTTGGATGAAATCGAGCGCGATTAATCGCCCTTATTTACATCTACTCTGCATTTTTATAAAAACGCTCTGATTTATCAGGGCGTTTTTTGTTTTAAGGGCTTTTCCTAAATGCGTTAATACGGCATGATCTCTGTATAAGCGCACGTAGTATGGAGAGCCAATGCCCACAATAGACGCACTATCAAAACGCCTAAACGATTACTTGGATCCGATTCAGATCCAGCAGGTGCGTCGTTCTTTCTTTTATGCTGAGGAGGCCCATGATGGCCAAAAGCGAAAGAGTGGGGAACCTTATGTTACGCACCCTTTTGCCGCTGCGAATGTCCTAGCAGAACTGCGTATGGACCATCAAAGTTTGATGGCAGCCATGCTACATGACGTTATCGAAGATACGGATATTTCCTATGAGGGAATAGAATCCCAGTTTGGCAAAACGGTCGCTGATATCGTTGATGGTGTCTCTAAGCTAACCCACCTCGAATTTGAAACTAAAGCAGAAGCGCAGGCGAGTAACTTCCAGAAAATGGTCTTGGCCATGGCGGAAGATATTCGTGTCATTTTGGTGAAATTGGCAGACCGCTTACACAATATGCGTACTTTAGGCGCGATGCCGCCACATAAGCAACGTCGTATTGCGCGTGAAACTTTAGATATTTATGCACCGATTGCAGCTCGTTTAGGTATGCGCGATGTTCAAGTTGAGCTTGAGGACTTAGCGTTTCAAGCTCATTTCCCGATGCGTTCTAAACATATTCGGCGTGCCGTTGTTCAGGCGCGCGGTCAGCGTAAAGATATTATCAGCACCATTCAAGACACGATCGAAAAGCGTCTAGAACAAGAGGGTTTAAGCGGTAAGGTTACAGGCCGTGAGAAACATCTCTATAGCATCTACTCGAAGATGAAGGCGCAACGTAAGTCGTTTTCTGAAATTATGGATGTGTTTGCTTTCCGAATTGTGACGGACAGTGTGGATGACTGTTATCGTGCGCTAGGGGCTGTTCATAATCTATATAAACCGGTACATGGGCGTTTTAAAGACTACATTGCTATTCCGAAAGCCAATGGCTATCAGTCTTTGCATACGGACTTGTTTGGTGCGCGTGATATTACGATTGAAGTACAGATCCGTACCCATGAGATGGATGCAGTGGCCAGCCAAGGTATAGCTGAGCACAGTCATTACAAGAATGATGATGGGACTGATGCATCGGAAAGTGCTCTAGGGTCCTATAAGCGAGCACGTAAATGGGTTAAAGGCCTATTAGAGATGCATCAAAGTGCCGGTAACTCTATGGAATTTATCGACAGCGTAAAAACAGATCTGTTTCCAGATGAAGTTTATGTCTTTACGCCTTTAGGTAAAATTTTGGAGCTGCCGAGCGGTGCGACTGCGGTGGATTTTGCTTACGCAGTGCATACAGATGTAGGTAATTCATGTGTGTCATGTCGTATTAACCGACGTTTAGCACCATTGTCACAGCCGTTAGAGAATGGCCAAACAGTAGAAGTGATTACTACACCGAGTGCGCAGCCAAATATGGCATGGTTGAATTTTGTTGTAACAGGTAAAGCGCGTACAGCTATTCGCCATTATCTGAAAAATCAGCAGCGTCATGAGTCTGTAGAATTGGGTCAACGTTTGTTAAATCAGTTCTTGGCAAATTATGGTGCGACACTGAGTGATATAGACCAATTCAAGCTGCGAGAGTTGCTTAATGAAGCTGAATTAGGTGATCTTGATGACCTGCTGGAAGATATTGGTTTAGGTAATCGAATGGCCTATGTTGTGGCCCGACGCTTACGTCCTGAAACGCCTCAGACGGGAAGTGAAGAGGGTAGCTCTCGTAACCATAAACCGATGTCTATTAAAGGCACTGAGGGTATGGTGCTGCAATATGCGAAATGCTGCTTACCCATTCCTGGCGATAAGATTATTGGTCATATCAGTACAGGCCGTGGTTTGGTGATTCATCAAACCGACTGTCGAAATATAGGCTACCTTCGTGATGACCCTGAAAAGTGTATCTATCTAGAGTGGTCGGAAAATCTTGATGAAGAGTTTAGTGTTAACTTGAAAGTTGAGGTTGAATCTCATCGTGGGATTATCGCTGAGCTTGCTACAACTGCCTCAAGTGCAGGAGCAGACGTTGTTGCGATTGATATGAGTGATCATGAGGGGCAGTTCGCTAATGTGCAGATGGAGGTCACTGTCACAGATCGAATCCATCTTGCACGTGTTCTGAAGAAGCTTCGTAACTTGAAGAGTGTGAACCGTATTACTAGGGAATAAAGCAACGCGGGTAAAGTTCTTTATTCTTCTCCTAACGCTAAACCTTCCCGTCGATTATCGACACCGCTTTCCCATTTCCCATTGGGTAAGCGTCTTATTGCATGCAGACCACTGTTTAAATCCCTAATCTTTACGCTATGCCCCATCATTTTTAAAGAGTTGGCTAATGTTTCTGCTTTTGTATTTGCCTCGAGCTCAGTCAGGCCGTTTCGATTGCTGACATGGGGAACGTTGACGGCTTCTTGTAGCGTCATGTCAGTATTGAGCATAAACAAAAGGCTTTCAGCAACATAGTTTATGATGCGGCTACCACCCGGCGAACCAATAGCTGCGTAAAACTGGCCATCAGCGTCAAATATCATAAAGGGTGACATCGAACTGCGTGGTCGTTTCCCCGGTTGTACTCTATTGGCAATTAATTTTCCTTTTTTCATCGGCGTAAAGGAAAAATCGGTTAGCTGGTTGTTGAGTAGAAAGCCACCCACCATAAGTGTTGATCCAAACGCCATCTCAATACTGGTTGTCATCGATACTGCATTTCCCCATTTATCGACCACGACAAAGTGGCTGGTGGATGGCAATTCAGGCGACTGATCATCAGCCAAAGAGGTGGTAAGGCCTACCGGTTGCCCCGGTTTTATTGTTCCAACATCTTGCGTCTTGTTTATGAGGTTAGCGCGGTTGCTTAAATAATGAGGTGCTAGAAGCGCATGAGTGGGTACATCAACAAAATCACTATCTGCTAGGTAGCGTCCTCGATCAGCATAGGCAAGGCGTGAGGCTTGAGTGAAAAGGTGCCGTCCTTGCAAACTATCGGGTTGGTGCTTCTCGAAGTTTGTTTCATCTAGTAATTTGAGGATCTGTAAGACGGTAATACCACCGGAGGTAGGCGGTGGGAAGCCACATACTTTATAGGTTTTATAGGGCAGACAGAGAGGTGGGCGTTCTTTTGCTGTGTATTGTGCAAAATCATCTGCAGACAGAAGGCCTGGGTTATCCTTATTGCTACGTACTTTATCGACGATCTGTTCGCGCAGCGGACCGTTATAAAAGGCTTGTGTTCCTTGTTTGGCAATTAGCGAAAGAGTGTCGGCTAATGACTGGTTTTTGCGTAAAAAGCCTATGGGCAGTGGACTGCCATCTTCTAAATAAAAGTACTCGCGTGCTTCTGCGTAACGGTTCAGACCGGGATTGATTCCGCTGGCAATGAGCTTGTGCAAGCGCGGACTGACTTTAAAGCCTTGTTCGGCTTGCTCAATTGTATCTTGGAAGAGGGAGCCCCATTCAAGCTGGCCATGGTTTTTTTGGGAAAGCTCAAGCATCTTGAGTACACCCGGTGTACCTACAGAACGTCCACCAATAAAGGCGTCGACCCAACCCATTGGGGCATTGTTTTTATAAAACAGTTTAGGGCCTGCTGAAAGAGGAGCCGTTTCTCGGCCATCATAGGCATGTAGTTTATTTCTCTTTTGATCCCAGTATAAAAGAAATGCGCCTCCGCCAATGCCTGAAGATTGCGGCTCAACGAGTGTCAGCATCGCTTGAATGGCGACAGCCGCGTCGGCGGCGCTTCCCCCTTGTTTTAGAATGTTGAGTCCCGCTTCAGTAGCAAGGGGATGAGCTGTTACGACGAGTGATTGATACTCGCTGGAGGTAATATTTTTTTGTAAGCCTGTTGAACTCTCTGGTGCAATATCCTCTTCAACGGCATAAGCGTTTACAAGAGGGAAGAGTAAAGAAAAGCAAAAAAAGGGCAGTAAAATGGTATATTTCATGAGTAAAGTTATAAAAAATGCATTTAAAAGTGAATAATTGTTTAAGAGTTTTGCTTTCAATGTGAGTTGCTAATAATCTACTCTTAACAATGAGTGAAGACTAGCGTTTGAGGAAAGGAAATTGTCAGTAGGCGTGCGGGTTCTGGAAAACAGTGGTGAACTACCTCAATTTCGTGTTGTGCTGTTGCATGATGCGGAGGGAAAGGCGTTAGCGATTTTACCTGCAACATCGTTGCTTAATTTGGTTGCGGTTTGGAAGCAGACCGATAGGAAATTACAGCCGGTTAAAGGGGAGGATGCTAAACGTTATTTTTGCCAAGATGCTTTACAGTATCCCGAAGGCCAAGCAAAACTTCTTTCTTTAGAGCTTTTTATCGCACCTGAATGTTTGCAGCATGATCAGTTGGCATTGATCGAACCTCACTCCGGTTTGAGCTTTAGTGTGATTTCTGAACAGATAAGCGCTGCGCGCTCCTGCGAATTAGGACTGACCACCGATCAGATCTCTGCAGTGCAGCCAGAAGGTGATGATGCCTTTGTTATCACAAAAGCGGTTGAGCGTTTTACGGCGCTTCGTGTACAGCAGCGTTTAGAAGATACTTTGGGGTTGCCTTCTCTTCCTCCTACGGTTAAAAAAATCATCATGTTACGCTCCGATCCTGAAGCAGGGGTTGATGAGTTGGTGCCGGTTGTGAAAGTTGATCCAAGCTTATCTGCGCAGGTGATGAGCTGGGCGGCTTCTCCTTACTATGCTGCGCCGGGAGATGTAAGCTCAATTGATGATGCGGTGATTCGTGTACTGGGGTTTGATCTTGTGATCAATATGGCGTTAGGTACTGCGATGGGGCAGATGCTTAAAATTCCAGATGATGGCCCTAGAGGCGCCACTCCTTATTGGGAACAGGCAGTTTATAATGCAAGTTTGGCTGAAAAGCTATGCCGTATTATGCCTGCAAATGATAGTCGCCCTCTGCCGGGTTTAGTCTACCTTGCATCCTTGCTGCATAACTTTGGGTATTTGGTGTTAGCTCACCTTTTCCCGCCGCATTTTGTATTGCTCTCTCGTTATATTGAGGCGAATCCTCATTTTCCATTGGATTCGGTTGAGCAGCAGATCTTGAATACAACCCGTGAACAGATTGGTAGTTGGCTTCTGTCGAGCTGGGATTTGCCTGACGCCGTAACCACGGCGATTCGCCACCAGAATTCGTATGATTATGAAGGTGAATATAGCGGTTATGTGAAGTTATTGTATCTGACTAACCGTTTATTACGTGAACAAGGGTTGAGTGATGGTCCGGTGGATAACATCCCCTCTGAGCTCTATAAAGAGCTGGGCCTTGATGAGAAAGAGGTAGCTAAAGCGCTTCGCCAATTAATGCGTAATGATGAAGATATTCAAGAGCTGACAGCTCTATTAGGTAGCTAATCGCTGTGGTTAAAGCTTAGCTATTTAGCGATAAATACAGATAAACCAGCCGCCTCAAGCGCAGAGCTCGAAGGGGCTGGTATTCTTTTATTCTAAGTCATTCAATTCTGCTTCAAGCGTTTCCAGTGCTTCCTGTTGTTCCATCCACTCCTCTTCGGTGCTTTCCGCTTGCTGAGTGAGTGTCGCTTGTTGCTGCAAAATCTCTTTCAGCTTTGCTTTATTCTCTGCATCATAGAGAGCGCTGTCGCTTAAGCTGGCCTCAATTTCGCTGAGCTGGGCATGTTGCGATTCCATATCAGAATCTAGTTTCTCTAAACGCTTTTTAATTGGACGTAGCTGATTCCTGCGTTCCGCTGCTAAGCGCTTCTGCTCTTTACGTTCCGCTGCTGACAGGGATTTCTTCTCTTCTGAGGCCGGTTTTGCGAAGGCTTCAGCTTCTGCTTTTTGTTCCTGTCTTTTCTGCTCTAAGAGCCAGGTTTGGTAATCATCTAAATCACCTTTGAATTCCGAAACTCCACCATTGGCAACCAATAAAAACTCATCCACAGTGTTGCGTAACAAGTGGCGGTCATGGGATACCAGAATCAAAACCCCCTCAAAAGATTGGAGGGCAAGTGTCAGTGCGTGACGCACTTCAAGATCTAGATGGTTGGTGGGCTCATCCATCAGCAGTAGATTGGGTTTCTGCCAAGCGATCATGGATAAAGCGACACGTGCTTTCTCGCCACCTGAGAAGTTCTTTACGGGCTCAAGGGCTCTATCACCAAAGAAACCAAAGGTGCCTAAGAAGTTCCGGATCTCTTGCTCTGAGGCTTTAGGGCTGATGCGATTGAGATGTAGTAGAGGTGAAGCTTCCATATCGAGCGCTTCTAACTGATGCTGAGCAAAATAACCTATTTGTAGGTTATCACTGGCATGACGTTCGCCGTTGCAAACGGCAAGATCACCCACAAGCGTTTTAACTAAAGTGGACTTACCTGCACCATTTGGACCGAGTAATCCAATACGTGTGCCTGGAGTCAGGGATAAAGATGTCTTAGCGAGAATCGTTTTGGTTTCATAGCCGCATTCAGCGTCAGCTAACGTCAAAAGAGGCGATGACATCTTGTCTGATGAAAGAAACTGGAAGCTAAAGGGACTATCGACGTGGGCTGGAGCGATCTTCTCCATACGCTCAAGCTCTTTAATACGGCTTTGTGCTTGTTTAGCTTTTGTCGCTTTTGCCCGGAAACGGCGCACAAAATCTTCGATCTCACCAATACGCTGTTGTTGCTTGGCAAATTCAGCTTGTTGCTGGGCTAAACGTTCAGCACGCTGTAATTCAAATGCGGAATAACCACCTTTGTATAGATGGAGCTTTTTATGTTCAACATGGGTGATGTGACTGACAACATTATCCAAGAAATCCCTATCATGGGAGATGAGGATAAGCATGCCAGGATACTGTCTCAGCCATTGCTCAAGCCAGATGGTTGCGTCTAGATCTAAATGGTTGGTGGGCTCATCAAGTAGAAGAAGGTCTGATGGGCACATCAAGGCCTGAGCTAGATTGAGACGGATTCTCCAGCCGCCTGAGAACTCTTTGACTGATCGGGTTATGTCGTTATGGCTAAACCCTAATCCAGCTAATAATTGTGCTGCACGTGATTCAGCGTTATAGCCATTATGGTTATCTAATTCAGCATGAAGTTCGCCAATGCGGTGTAGTTGGTGCTCTTGCTCAGCGGTTTGGAGTTGCTGCTGGATTTTACGGAGCCCGATATCACCATCTAATACGTAGTCGATCGCAGAACGCTCAGATGTGGGCACTTCTTGAGCCATATGGGATATACGTAATCCGCCGGGTAGGTCTAAATTCCCGCTATCGCAGTGAAGCTCTCCTAGGAATAGCTTGAATAGGGATGATTTTCCGGCGCCGTTTGCGCCCACGAGCCCTACTTTCCAGCCAGAATGCAGAGTTAGATCGGCCAGCTCTAGTAATATATTGTGGCCACGTTGTAAGCTTACTTGTTGTAATTGAATCATGGCGCGGATTTTAACATACAGATGCAATTGAAAAATGATCTATGGGACTTTGCTCTTAATTTTTATCAACAGCCTGGGGTTGAGACTGCGTGTCTGTTACTCCAAGAGCAGTTTGGATTAAGCATTAATCGTATTATTTATGCTGCATGGTGTGGGTGCCAAGGGCATGAACTATCTCTTGAGGAGTTAACGGGGTTAGCGGATCAATGGCAGGGCTCGGTAACGCACCCGTTAAGGGCTATACGTTACAAAGTAAGGGCTATAAAAGAAGATGAGCCTGATGTCGAAGCTTGTTATCAAAAGTTACGACAAGCTGAGCTCGCATGTGAGCAAGTAGAACTTGCGATGTTGTATTCGCAGGTGCAATTATTATCAGTTTCAGAAGGATCGGTGCATTTGGCATATCAAAATCTCATTTACTACTTTGAAACGCAGCAGATTGATTTTGATACAGAGCTTGAATTGGCTGTAGGACCGATTTTGTCAGCGCTAAATCATATATTAGGTTGTAAACAATCGTAATAAGTTGGTTTGAGAGTGAACTTTAGGGTTTAATCGAGCACTAAGACTATTGATAATTTGCAACGACGCCTATATATCTATGGGTATATTCCGTTGAATTGAAGACAAGGAAAATAAGAATGAAACAAACTTTGCTAGCGGTTGCTCTTAGTGCCGCGTTGGTATCTCCAATGGTTTCCGCAGTGGAACTTAAAACAGAAGAGCAGAAAACTAGCTATGCAATAGGTCTGCAGATTGGTTTGCAGCTTCAAGGTGTAAAGAACGTAGATTTTGATGTGTTATCTGAAGCAATTCAGACAACTTATAATGAGAAAAAGCCTCTCATGACCCCTGCTGAAGTTGGGCAGACATTGGAAAACCTTCAGAAATCCATACAAGAAGAGCAGCGAATGGCTGCTCAGAAACTAGCTGCTGATAACCTTGAAAAGGGTAAGAAGTATTTAGCTGAAAATGGTAAAAAAGAGGGTGTGACAACAACGGAATCAGGCTTGCAGTATCAAGTGCTAACAGCGGGCAGTGGTGAGAAGCCCGTTGCTACCGATACAGTGAAAGTGCATTATAAAGGCACACTGATTGATGGCACTGAGTTCGATAGCTCTTTTTCTCGTAATGAGCCGGTTTCTTTCCCTCTAAACGGTGTAATACCGGGTTGGACAGAAGGCGTTCAGCTAATGAAGGCGGGTGAAAAAGCACGTTTTGTGATCCCTTCTGACTTGGCTTATGGCGTGGGTGGCACTGGCCCGAATAGCCCAATTGGACCAAATGAAACCTTGGTATTTGAGATCGAATTACTAGAGATTAACCCAAGCGCTAAGCCTGAAGCTGAAGCGAAGTAATCTTCTGGTTATAAACTAAAAAAGGCCGATTAAATCGGCCTTTTTTATTGCAGCGAGATTGCTATCTCAGTATTCAAGATGGCATAAATGATGTTTCTACTTCAGTTCGTTCATTATTCCATTGGAACCCAGCGCGTAGTATTTCCCTTGGCCAAAACCGACGGCATACACACCCGCATGAACAGGGCCATATGGGTCTCTACGGTGAATTCTCCAGCTACGTAACTCTTCGCCGCTTGATACATTCCATAGCTGAACAAGGCCCGATGCCGTGCCGGTCAGTAATTGTTGATTATCAGCAGAGAACCTCGCACTCAGGTAACTAACACGTTTTTGAGAAAAGTCTTTGATATTACTTAATGTATGGACCTCTTGAGCTGTATTAACGTCCCAAATAACGGCTTTATCTAAGCTGCCCGCACTAAAAGCCCATTGAGCATTAGGCGATAGGGCAACTGTGTCTACCACGTTGCCAAAGGTCATCTCTTTTAGCAGTTCACCTGTTTCAACGCTCCAAAGTTTTGCCTTATATGCATCTGAACCGGTGAGGGCAAGGGTTGCATCTTGGCTTAAATCGACACTACGTACACGGGCATCGTGACGGAATGTTCTTTTAACACCGCCATTTTTCACATCGAAGTAAACTGCGTTGTGGTCGGCTAAGCCTAGAAGTGCATAATCGCCATTGGGAGAAAGGTCCATCTGCATAATTTCAGCAGGGGAGCTCCAAAAACCTTCAGACTTCCCAGTCGTTAGGTCCCAAAGCACGAGATCCTGTTGATTGGCTGTAGCAGCGTAGCGCTCTTCAGGAGAGAACGCCGTTGCAGCAAGAATGGAATATTCTTTAGCTCTATGATTCCAGTTATACAGACGCTCATGGTTGCTGGTGGTCCATAGGCTACCCCCATGATTAAAGGAGCCTACCGCGATGTAGGTGCCTTTAGATGATATGCTCCCAGAGTAAGCCCCGGTTAGGGCGTACTCTTTCCATAGTGAAGGCTCATCCCCACTATCACAGCCAAAAAGTGACAGCAGGCTGCCTGCTATTAGTAAAGATTTGACCACTGGCCGCATTGTTTAATCCTTATCCTGCGACAACTTCACGGTGAGATGTATGAAGTACCGCAATCATCTGATCTTCTAATTTGAAGCGTTCTTCTAGCGCTTCTCCTAGTTTAGACAAATGCTCAGAAAATTCGCGTATTTGCTGTACCGTTGGGTCTAATAGGTTAGAGAAATCATCATTAAAATCTAAAGCAATATCTGTGCTGACCTGAATTTTAGGAAGAAGCTCCTGCCCCTCTTCAAGGCTGCCATCCGCAAAATCACTGCCCTCTCTGAGTAACTGCTCATAGACTTCAAAGTGACCTGAAGACAGATAATCCATTAGAACTTCACAGAAGCCTTGGATTTTGCTGTTAAGCTCTTCATTAATGTGATGCTCCGGTAGATGTACAAATAAACTGATAAGCATCTGACGCTCTTCTAACCAGCCATCAATAATACCGCTGACACCACCCCAGCGTTCTTTAGCGCTTTTGCATTTTTCTAACATCCTTCGCACCTCATCTGCCTATATTGGCAGTTATATGAAACTTGGTTTTTTCTTATGGTTTTTATTTTTGTCGTACCTCATAGTATTCCTAAGCTGTTTCTAGGTGCAACACCCGTTTTATTAAAAATGACTTTTATTGTGTTTCTTTCGATCTAATCAGTTTTTTTTCTTTATTGTTTGTGTTTTTCCTATAGATTTTCTGTTGGCGATTAGAAGAGCGCGCTATACTCGAATAATTGAGACAATGTGTGATGAGGCGACGAATGCTTAAGCGACTGGTTTTATTAATAATTATGACGTTCTCTGTGCAGCTGGCTTGGGCTGAAGGAGAGGAAGAGAAAACAGTAGAAGACTATGTAAACTACATTGAATTGAAACCGTTTGTGACAAATTTTGGTGGAGTAGGTAAAACGCGTTTTCTGAAATGCGAAGTGACGATTCAGGTCGCAAGTGAATCTGCTCACCATGCGGTCAATTTCCATATGGCGCATATTCGAAATGACATGGTCTTCTTATTAAGTGCGCAAACCGATGAGACTGTAGCGACAGTGGCGGCTCAGCAGGAGCTAGCCAAGAAAGCGTTGAAAAAAGTACAAGATATTTTAGTAGAGGAGGAGGGCGAAGGCTTTGTGTCTGACCTTTTCTTTACGAGTTTTGTCGTGCAGTGATTTAGGCTGACTTTAGACAATAAAAAAGCAGACTTTGGTCCACTGCTGTCCCATAGTTTTTAATCATAAAGCGATCCTCATTTGAG